>ERZ773183.87-NODE-87-length-116537-cov-3.828566_pt1 | contig 116537 bp, 101 predicted proteins | sample MGYA00580532_ERZ773183 | MGnify/ENA primary metagenome ERZ773183 (study PRJEB29015, sample SAMEA2737791) | human gut metagenome | biome: human gut; feature: human-associated habitat; material: faeces | place: China | collected 2012 ...
AACGTAAAATGCGTTTAGATAAGTTATTTGAAGAGGCAATGAGTTATTTATGTCTTAGTTATGAATTTGTTTATTAATTCTTAAGTTTTTATTGATGGGAATTTTTGTTTGTTTTTGTTATAATACAGTATATTATGGAGGCGGTAATATGCTTGAAACTAAATCAACTAAGAAATTTAAGATAATTAAAGGAATAATTTGTATTCTTACTTTAGCAATGCTAGTGGCAGCAGTGATTTTTTTATTCATTGTTGATGATATGAAAAAGAAGCGACGTCTGATTTTTTCAATTGTTCAATTATTGTTAATGATAGGAATTATAATTTTACCAGAACAGTTAAAGGAACGACTTGATTTAAAAATTCCGATTATGTTAGAAACCTCACTAACTGTATTTGCTTTTTGTGGATTTGTACTTGGTGATGTGTTTGATTTTTATAAAAAAATACCTATTTGGGACTCAATACTACATGCTTTTTCAGGTGTGATCTTAGCTTATGCAGGTTTTGTTTTAATTGATTATTTTGTTAAACGTGAAAGTGTAAATATATCGATGGGACATATGTTTATTTGCACTAGTGTAGTATTGTTCTCGTTAGCATTGGGTGCTTTATGGGAAATTGGAGAGTATTTGGTTGATGATATTTTTGGGACTAATAATCAGCAGTATATGAAGTCTACGCGAGGAACTTTATATGGCCAAAAAGATGTGCCTTTAGAAGGACATGCAGCTTTAGGCGATACGATGAAAGATTTAATGTTAGACTTAGCTGGAGCAACAGCTATTGTAACAATAGAATACTGTAAAGAGGATTATCGCAAAAAGAAAGCTAAGAAAGAAGATAAGTAAACTTTGAGCATTGAAAATGCCCTAGAATATAGGGCGTTTTTGTGTTAGAATATGGCGTGGAGGAGTGAGAGTATGTATCGAATTGGACAATCAATTGATATTCATCAGCTAGTAGCAGGACGAAAGTTGATTTTGGGTGGTGTTGAAATCGAACATGAGCGTGGTTTGTTAGGACATAGTGATGCTGATGTTTTATGTCATGCCGTTATTGAAAGTATTATTGGGGCTTTAGGATTAGGTGATATTGGGAAACATTTTAGTGACACTGATGCTCAGTATAAAGGGATTAGTTCTTTAGTGCTATTAGAAAAAACTTATGAAATGATGGATGATCGCGGTTACGAAATAAGTAATCTTGATGCAATCATTTTGATTGAAAAACCAAAGATGGCACCTCATATCCAAAAAATGAAGGAAAATATTAGCAGGATCTTAAAATGTGATATTGCTGATGTTAATATTAAAGCAACCCGTGGTGAGAAGCTTGGCTTTGTTGGTCATGAAGAAGGTGCTGTTTCTCAATGTGTGGTTATGTTAAAGAAGAAAGGGATTTAAGAATGGAAAAAGTAAGAGTAAGATATGCTCCTAGTCCAACTGGACATCTACATATTGGGGGAGCAAGAACCGCTTTATTTAATTATCTATTTGCAAAACATCATGGTGGAGATTTTATTTTTAGGTTAGAGGATACTGATATTGAAAGAAATATTGAAGGTGGTGAGGCTAGCCAATTAGAAAATCTAGCGTGGTTAGGAATTATTCCAGATGAATCACCATTAAATCCAAAACCAGAGTATGCGCCATATCGTCAAATGGAACGTTTGGATATTTATCGTAAATATACTCAAGAGTTATTAGATCGAGGTTTAGCATATAAATGCTTCTGCACCCCAGAGGAATTAGATGCTGAACATGAACGCCAAGTTGAAGCTGGTGTTGCACCAATGTATAATCGTAAATGTCGTGATTTAACAGCTGAAGAAGTAGCAGCTAAAGAAGCAGCAGGAATTCCTTATACAATTAGACTTCGAGTGCCTGCAAATAAGACATATGAGTTTGATGATATGATCCGTGGACATGTATCATTTGAATCGAATGATATTGGTGATTGGGTAATTGTTAAAGCCAATGGGATTCCAACTTATAACTATGCAGTTGTAATTGATGATCATACCATGGAAATAACACATGTTTTTAGAGGTGAAGAACATTTAAGTAATACGCCAAAACAAATGATGGTTTTTGAAATGTTAGGATGGAAAGCACCGACTTATGGACATATGACTTTAATTGTAAATGAACAAAGAAAGAAATTATCAAAACGTGATGAAAGTATCATGCAATTTGTTTCACAATACAAAGAAGAAGGATATTTACCAGATGCAATGTTTAACTTTATGGCTCTATTAGGGTGGTCACCAGAAGGAGAACAAGAAATTTTCACAAAAGAAGAATTAATTAAAGAATTTAGTGAAACGAGATTATCTAAATCACCTTCAATGTTTGATAAAGATAAGTTAACATGGGTCAATAATCGTTATATTAAAGAAAGATCATTAGAAGATGTTGTTGCATTATGTCGACCATTTTTAGAAGAGGCTTATGATCTATCAAGTAAATCAGAACAATGGATCAATGATTTAGTTGCAACGTATCATGATCAATTATCTTATGGTAAAGAAATTGTTAGTTTAGTCGATTTATTCTTTACAGATGAATTGAATTTAGATGAAGAAGCTAAAGAATTTATGAAAGATGAAACTATTCCTAATACGTTAAAAGTATTTAAAGCGCAATTAGAGAATTTAGAAGAATTTACTAAAGAAAATATTCAAGCTTGTATTAAAGCAACTCAAAAAGAGGCTAAAGCTAAAGGAAAAATGTTATATATGCCACTTAGAATTGCAACAACAGGAATCATGCATGGACCTGATCTTGCGAGTTCAATTTGCTTATTAGGAAAAGAAAAAGTATTATCTAGATTAGGGTAAATATCGATTAAGGAGCGTTTAATTTAACGCTCTTCTTTTTTCTGTAAAAGAAAAAGGATTGATATATTCATTGTTTGTGTTATATTGTATATACAATGGAATACACGGAGGAGGGGTCAAGTTACTATTATAAGCAAGGGGAAAGAGTATGAGTATAATAGCAAAACTGACCGAAAAGAAAGATTTTTCAGCGTCGGAATCTAAAATCGCAGATTATATTATTGAAAATAAGGAGGAGATATTACATCTTACAATTAGAGAATTAGCTAAAACAACATATACTGGGGCATCGACTGTAATGCGAGTCATAAAAAAAATTTATGATGGTAGTTTTTCTGATTTCAAGGTCGATTTAGCTTATGAATTACAAAATATGATGAGTAAAGGAAATAATAAAATCTTATTTCAAATAAAAAAACAAGAAACAGCTTTTTCTGTTATGGAAAAAATTGCAAGTGTTGAAAAAGATACAATCGATCGAACAAAATTGTTATTGAATTATCAACAAATTGAACGTATAACTAAGTTGATCAACAAGGCTACAATAATCTATATTTTTGCAGATGGAATTAATGAGCAGATTGGACACGAATTTAAGTATATGATGGCTCGGATTGGAAAAGCTGTAGAGATTGCAACCGATAACTTTTGGGTAGCATTAAATTGTTTAAGTGAATCGGCTAATCCATTAGCAATCTATGTTAATCATCGTGAACATAATGTTCAATTATTAGAGAAGATAAGATTAAATCATAAAATTGCAATTCCTGGGATTGCTGTTACGGGATATATTAATTCCACTTTTGAAACTTGTTGTAAAGAAGTGATTACTATTCCTACTGGAGTTAGTTATTCAGATCTAGCTCCTGTTATTTATACAACTGCAATACGTTATGTTTTAAATACGCTCGTGGGCTGTGTGATTGCTTCAAATCATGAATTGAGTATGGATAAATTGATTGACTATACTGAATTATCACAGACAGTGAAATAGTTTTACTTTGAGTTGGTACAATGTGCCAGCTTTTTTTTATTTGTGAGCTTTTATTTAGAAACATTGTTCCAAAAGAAATGCATATGTTTAAAAAATAACGTATTTATGTTAATAATATGGATAGATAATAAATATTAATGGATTGTTACTTTCAGTAGGCAAGACCAAAGAGCACTAATTAAAGCTTTTTAGTCGTGCCTTTTTTAGTGTTTTAAAGGAGGGAACATTAAGTATAAAGTAGACTATTTTTTAAGAAAGGAAAGGGAAAAATGAGAAGAACAAAAAGAATTATAGCTTCTTTAGTTGCAGCAGTAACAGTTATATCGCAAGTTATGCCAATGATGAAAGTTACTGCAGCAACTGATAATGTCAGATTAGCAACATTTAATATTGCGGCTAATAAAAAACCTGATATAACCAAGCTAAATGAATTATTGAAGACAAATAATGTTGATATCGTAGGATTGCAGGAAGTGGATATTAATACAAGTCGTAATCCATACAATATGTTAGAGAAGTTTGTAGAGCAAGGTGATTATGCTTACAGTTCATTTCAAAAAGCAATTGAAACTGGTGGTGGTGATTATGGTGTTGCACTACTGTCAAACTTAGAATTAATCAATACAAATGGTGGAGCTTTGAATAGTGAGGGAATTAAAGAAGCTCGAGCATGGCAAAAAGGAGAAATTGAAGTAAACGGTAAAGTTATTGCAGTTTATAATACTCATTTGACATATGAGTCAGTAGAAGCTCGTGCGAAACAGTTATTAGAGTTAAAAGCAACTATGGATCAAGATCCGGCAGAATATAAAGTTGCTTTTGGGGATTTTAATGTAGATCAAAATCACAATGAAATTTATCCATTTTTAGAAGATTACAACATTGCAAATGGTAAAGGTGGAAAGTGGTACGATACCTTTAATGGTACTGATGCAAGTATGAAGACTAGTGCAGTCGATAATATTATTACTTCTAGAAATTTAGAAATTAGTAATATTACAATGGTTGAAACAGATTTATCTGATCATAATTTATTTTATGCCGATGCTAAGTTATTAGATCAACCAGTTGCTTCTAGAGATTATTTAGATCTTGTGATTAGCGATGCTAATGCTTTAGATGAAGGTAAATATAGTAACGCTTCTTACAACACTTTAGATGAAAAATTGGTTGCAGGGGAACTGCTTGATCAAAATGCTACTCAAGAGCAAATCAATAAGGCTGTTAAAGATATTCAAACAGCACAGGATAATCTTAAAACAAGATATCCTAATTTAGCTCTAAATAAAGACGTTAGTGTATCAGGACTAGAGGTGAATGATGGAAGATGGACTGCTCCAATGGCAGTAGATGGTATTGTTTCTAGTGATAGTCGTGTATCTTTGGCTAAAGATAAAGATGAGCAATGGTTAGAAGTTGACCTAGGTAAAACAGAAACTATTTCTAATTTTGTGATTAATTATGAATCACAAGTACCTGCTTTCAAGATTCAAGTTGCTGGTGAAGATAAAGTGTACCGTGATATTTATGAGGTTAGTAATTTAGAGGGGCAAATTAGCAATATTCAAAAGATTTCAATTGATCCTACTGAAGCACGATATGTTAAATATGTCCAATTAAAACGCTGGACACATAGTGGTAATGGGAAACAATACAGTGGCAGTATTTATGAATTTGAGGTATATGAACAGGATCCAGATGCCAAAGATTACAGTAATATTGCATTGAATCGGCCTGTTAGCGCTTCATCATTAGAAGTAGGTGATGGCCGCTTTACTGCACCAATGGCAGTAGATGGAGTGGTTTCTAAGGACAGTCGGGTATCTTTTGGTAAAACTGCAGATAATCAATGGTTATTAGTAGATTTAGGAAGTCGTAAGACAGTATCTGAATTTGTAATCAATTATGAATCATGCCCACCAGCATTTAAAATTCAAGTATCTACTGACGGTGTAAACTATCAAGATGTTTATGAAGCTGCTGATCTTCCAGATGGAGGACCTAGTGAAATTAAAGAGATTCAAATTGAAGCAACAAAAGCAAGATATGTTAAGTATGTTCAATTAAAACGCTGGACCCATACTAATAAAAATAAATATAGTGGCAGTATTTATGAATTTGAAGTATATAAAGAAAGAGATCATACAGTTACAACTGCTGATGAAGTTTTAAAGTCATTGAATAAGGAAGCGCCACAAATCAATGGTAATAAAATTGTTTTACCAGCGGTACCTGATGGCTTTGAAATTAGTTTATACGGTTGCGATAATAAACAGGTTGTAGCAATGGATGGAACAATTACTCGGCCATTGGAAGATATGGATATTAATGTATTATATCAAGTTAAAAACTTGAATGATGAAACTGATATTGCTTATAGTGAAGCCGATATTAACTTTATTGTACCTGGAGCTTATAACAAGGAAGAAAGTATTAATGCTAAGCCTAATGTAATGCCGGGATTACGGGAATGGAAAGGTAATGAAGGAGAATTCACATTATCAAAGAATTCAAAAATTGTTGTTAAAGATGCCAGTTTGGAAGCTACTGCTAAACAAATTCAGTTTTATTTAAAAGAGATGATCAAACATGAACTTGAAATTGTTACTAGTGGTGAAAAGAGTGGTGATATTGTTTTAGTAAAAGATGGTAGTGTTGACAACTTAGGGAAAGAAGGATATACGCTTGCCATCGATGATATGATTGAAATTAAATCTAACTATGAAACAGGAATTTTATATGGTGGTATTTCAATTACCCAAATGTTTTCGCAGAATGATGGGATGAATAATGTAGCTAAAGGATTAGCGCGGGACTACCCTAAATATGAGGTTCGGGCAGGTATGCTAGATGTAGCTCGTACTTATATTCCAATGGAGTATTTACAAGAAATGACGATTTATATGGCATACTATAAACTTAATGAAGTTCAAGTTCATGTAAATGATTATTGGGGAGCTACAGGGTATTCAGCTTTTAGATTAGAGTGCGATACTTATCCAATGATTACAGCTACTGATGGCAGCTACACTAAAGAGGAGTATCATCAATATCAGATTGACATGAAAAACTATGGAATCAATGTAATTACGGAAATTGATACGCCATATCATGCTGAATGTTTTAGAAATGTTCCTGGAGTAAAAATGCTTAAAGCAGGGGCTTTGGATATTAGAGAACAATCCTCTTATGATGTTATTGAAGCTGTTCTGGATGAATATTTAGATGGGCCAAATCCTGTTATTCAAAGTGATAAATTCCATATTGGAACAGATGAATATGATAAATCATATTCAGAGCAAATGCGTAAATGGACTGATCATTTTATTAATTATGTTAATGATAAAGGATATGATACAAGATTATGGGGGTCTTTAGGTAGTCGAGGATTTAACGGAACAACACCAGTATCAAATGATGCTACGGTTAACTTATGGGCACCATATTGGGCAGATGTTAAAGAAACTTATAATGCCGGTTATGATATCATCAATACTTGTGGGGGATGGTTATATATTGTTCCTGGAGCTAATGCTGGTTATCCAGATCGTTTGGATATTGCTTCATTATATGATAAGTTCGATGTTAATAATTTCTCACCAAGTCGAAATGCCGGACAAGGTACTGCAATCATGCCAATTGCTCATCCTCAAACTAAAGGTGGTCAATTCTGTGTATGGAATGATATGACTTCATATGGTGGAGGATTTACATGGTTTGATATTTACGATCGTTTTATTGATGCAGTTATGATTACTAGTGAAAAAACTTGGTATGGAGAAAAGACGGATGGTCAAACTGCTGCTGAGTTTGTTGAACGGGCTAATAAATTAAATAGTGTTGTACCTGGGGCAAATCCGGGAAGGGTAGTCGAATCAAAAGGAGAAAATATTACAGCAATTGATTTTGAAACAATTAAAAATGGAAAAGCAGTAGATACTTCAGGAAATAATTATAATGCTACATTGAATAACGCAATTATTGAAAAAGCTAATGGTAATAATATTGCTACTGTAAATGGAGATGGGTATGTGGCATTGCCATATAAATCAATTGGTTATCCTTATACAGTAATGATGGATATTAAATTAGACAGCAATACATCTGAAAATACCCAAATATTTAGTGGTGATGATGGTGTTATGTATGCTAATATCGATGGAACTGGAAAAATAGGATACTCACGTAGTGGATATAACTTTACTTTTGATTATGAACTTCCCAAAGATACTTGGGTAAATTTAGCTTTGACTTGTGATCAAAAGAATACGACTTTATACATTAATGGAAAAGCGATAACAACGGGAATTAATATGGGCACTGCAATTAATAACCGTAAAGATTCTAGTACATTTGTTTTACCAGTTGAAAAAATCTTAAATAATGCAAAAGGTAGTGTTGATAACATTAAGATTTATAATAAAACCTTTAGTGCGACAGAAATTTCTGATGAATTAGGTTATATTCAATTAGAAAATTTAGCTTTAAACAAAAATGCAACTGCATCTTCCGTAAATCCACTTACTCCTAATTTGACACCAAATTTAGCAGTTGATGGAGACAATACTAAAGTTACAACTAATCGCTGGTCAAGCAAACGGGCAACAGGTGCAGGAACTAATGAAGGCGATACTGAATATGGAACAGTTGAACAAGATCTTACGGTAGATTTAGGGGCAAACTATAAAGTTGATAAAGTATTTATTTCTTGGGAAGGTGCTTATGCAACTAAATACACGATTCAAGGCTCATTGGATGGTGTAAACTTCTTTGACATTAAAGATATTACTAATGGTACTGGAGGAGAAATAACTCATAAAGACTTAGGTGATGTTGAAACACGTTATGTAAGAATTGCTTGTCATGATGCTAAAAATCGTAATTGGGGATATTCAATTTATGAATTAGAAGTATATCAAAGTACTAATGAGGGATTAAGAGCATTAGTTAAAGAAGGTCAAGCTGAGCTAGCAAAATTTGATGCTGGTAATAAAAATGGAAATATTGCTAAAGATGATTATGAAGTATTTGAACAAAAATTTGAGGATTATTTAGCACTTGCAGACGGTACAGAAATTTCTACTGAGGAAATTGGCAAGCTATTAAAAGAAGTGACTGCGATAATCAACTCAATAGAAGATAGTGTGATTTATTCAAAAAACGAATTAAATGAACTATATCAAAAAGTTAGTTTATATCAAGAAAAAGATTTCACAAAGGATAGCTTTGTTGATTTTAATACAAAATTAACTGCTATTAAAGGATTAATTGATAATGCTGATGATTATATTAAAGTAAATGAAGCAATGGGACAATTACAAACTTTAGATAGTAGTTTAGTTAAATTGGATCGAAGTAAATTAAAAACAGCTATTGAAAGTTATGATAATTTTCAAGAAACTGATTATACAACGAGTTCATGGCAAACGATGAAAACAATTGTTGATGCTGCTAAGCTTGTTTATGAAAATGTAAGTTTAAATCAAGTGGATGTAGATAATGCGATAGCTGCTCTTAATGAAATTAATTTAGAAAAACGAGGAAATACTAAAGAATTAGCGAAATTATTAAAAGAATACGATGAGGCTGATTATACAATAAGTACATGGGCAGAATTTGCAGGAGTATATCAGGCAGCAAATGCAATGGTAGTCGATAATAGTGATGTTAACCAAGAACAAGTAGATGCAATGGTTGCATTAGTTCGAGAGGCTGCGATGAAACTTCTAGAATTAGGTAATTCAAAAGACCTTGAAAAAGTTATCAATAAAATAACTGAAGCGATAAAAGATCTAGATCAAGCTAATTATGATCAAGATTCATGGAATAAACTTCAAACAATGATTAAGGCAGCAAAAGAATTATTAGATAGTAAAGATGTATCTCAGGCGGAATTAGATGCTATGTTAGATTCATTAAATCAAGTTTATGATGCTTTAAAACCAATAGAAGTAAAACCTGGTGAGGAAACGGAAACACCAACTAACAAACCAGTAACTGATACAAGTGATAAATCTGTAAAAACAGGTGATGATGTTAATTTATTTGGTTATGCAGGATTATTAGGAATAGCTCTAATGGGATTAATTTGTCGTAAAAAATTTGATTAATTAAAAACAGTATTTTTGTGGTGACCCTCTATAAAGTGATATGTGTCCAGAATTCTAGATATCTATCACTTTAGGGGGTTTTTATATGGAACATTGTGCCATGTTTATATCTTTTATACGAAACATTGTACCGTAATTGTATAGACACATTTCTTTTATGTATAAATAGTGCTATATTAAAAATATAGCAAAGGATTGTTACTTTCAGTAGGCAAGACCGAAAAAGCGAGATGCTTTTTAGTCTTGTCTTTTTTTACTAAAAACATCTGGCTTCAAAAAAAGGAGGGACATGCACAGAGGGAAAATAAGTAAGATTTTTATTAATCAAAGAAAGGGAAGAATTATGGAAAAGATATTAAGGAAAGGTTTTATTTCATTATTATCACTCTTGATGGTATTTACTACATTTAACCAACTTATTACAAATGTAGCTGCTGAACAAGAGTATGAAAATATCGCATTGGATAAAGTGGTTGTGGCGAGTAGTGCTATTGCCGGCAATGAGGGGAGCAATGCAGTTGATGGTAAGATGGATACTAAATGGGAAGTAGGTAATATTAGTACAAACCCAAGTATTATAGTTGATTTAGGGAAAGAGGAAAGTTTTGAAAAAATTACATTAAAGTGGGCTAGTAATTTTGCATTTCGTTATAAACTATATGTGGCTAAGACCGACCAAAAATATGGACAAGTCCTATTCCACGAAGAGGGTACTGGTGGCGATGAAGAATGGGAAATGGAAGAAAATACAATTGCCCGCTATGTGAAAATTGAACTGATTGAAGCTAAGAGCGGAGAAAGTACGATTGGTTTAAAAGAATTAGAAGTTTTAAGAGTTAAGAAGGATACTAGTAATGATCCAGTTAATATTGCTTTAAATAAACCAGCATATGCTTCTGGCAATGAAGCTAATTTGGATCGTCTTGGACCAGGTGGAGCCTTTGATGGTAAATACAGTAATGATTATAATGAACGCTGGTCAAGTGGAAATATTACTAAGAGTCCCCAATGGATCTATGTTGATTTAGAAGCAGAAATGACATTTTCATCAATACATATTTTTTGGGAAAATGCTTTTGCGACAAAATATGTATTGCAATATTCTAATGATGTTGGAACTGATAAAAATTGGATAACATTTGTAAATGTAGATGATGGTAAGGGAAGTTGGGAAAAATTTGATTTTGATCCAATTACAGCTCGGTTTGTTCGTTTATATGCTACAGCAAGTAATGGTGTTGGTAGTGCTAAACCGATTTCTATTTGGGAAATGGAAATTTATGAAGAAGTAAATAATAGTCTTACAGTTGATGATATTGCCAAAGATTTTACAATCGGAACAATTACTTCAAATATGGATAAGATGCCAGTATATCATTATGATAATGATAATATTGTAGCAGAAATTTTTTGTAGTGATACTGACTTTGTAGTTGAAGATAATGGAATGATTCATAAGCCATTGGTAGATAAGGAAGTGTTAGTTACTTATATTATTAAAGATAAAAGAACTAATGCAACTAAGGAAATGAAAAATATTCCAGTTATAATTCCAGGGCAAAATTCAGTTGCTTTAGATAGTAATCCTGTCCCTACTACAGTTCCAACGATTCAAGAATGGAATGGAGCAACAGGAACTTATCAATTAACTAATAATTCTAGAATTATTGTTCAAGATGAAAGTTTATATAAAGCAGCTCAAATTACTAAAGATGATATTAAGGATTTATTTGGATTAGAATTAGAAATTAGTAATACAACAGTAAAAAAAGGAGATATTTTATTAACTAAAGAAAATGCGGATACCACTATTGGTGATCAGGGATATACATTAGAAATTGGGGATAGTATTACAATTAAGTCAACAACTTATCAAGGTATTTTCTTTGGAACACGCAGTGTTTTACAAGCATTAGTTGCAAGTGGGGATGCACTGACAATTAATAAAGGTGAAGCACGAGATTATGCTAAATATGAATATCGTAAATTCATGTTGGATGTTGCCCGTAAATATATGCCAATGTGGTATTTAAAAGATTTTGTTAAATATGCATCTTGGTACAAGTTCACAGATATTCAAGTACATTTAAATGATACTTCATACAACGGTCATTCGCGTTTTAGATTGGAGTCAGATATTCCAGGATTAACGGCAACAGATGGTTATTATACAAAAGGTGAGTATCGTGATTTCCAATATTATGCTGAGGATTATGGAATTAGAATTGTTTCTGAGTTCGATACTCCAGCACATTCAGCAGTGTTTATTGACAATAATTCTGAATTAGGATTTGATGGAACACATTTAGATATACGCTTAAATTCTGATAAAAAAGAAACAGTGTATAAATTTATTGCTGATCTATATGAAGAATATATGGGGGGAGATAATCCGGTTTTTGTAACCGATGCATTTAATGTAGGGCTTGATGAGTACAATAGTGCATACAAGGAAGATATGACCCAGTATACTCAATACGTAATGGATCTTGTTTATAATAAATATGGTAAAACGCCAATGGCATGGGCTTCTATGGGATGTGTATAAAACAAAAATACCAGATTATCCAATTATGGATGCTTGGGCAAATTATGCAATCAGTTTAAAATCATTATTTAATCAGGATTATAAATTAATTAACGCAACTAATAAGTATGGTTATATTGTTCCTGGCGGGAATAATGGTTATCCAGATTTTGCGAAAGAAGAAATGTACAATAACTTAAGTGCTGGAAAATTTAGAGATAAAATGGGCGCTGGAGTTGATGTTGCTGAAGGACATCCAAAAATTGTTGGGGGTTCGATTTCATTATGGAATGACCGAGGAATCTTTAATGGGATTTCTGTTTATGATGTTTTTGCAAGAATACAAAGTATCTTACCAATATATGCTCAAACCTTTTGGTACGGTAAAGATAATGACAAGTCATATGACCAATTTAAAGCTGAGGTCAATACTTTAGGTACTGGTCCAAATGTTGAGATGGATAAAGAAATTAGCAGTAAAACAGAAAAAGTATATGACTTTGATATGGAAAATACTTCAAAACAAGGGGATAATTTAGTCATTAAAGATAATTCTGGAAATGGTTATGATGCTACTGCAATCAAAGCAACAGTTGAAACAACTGATGAAGGTCGGGCATTGAAATTAAATGGTGATGGTTATCTACAAATGCAGCATAGTGCATTGAAATGGCCGTATACTTTAGCTTTTGATTTAAAAATCGATGAATCACAAACAGGCGATATTGTATTATTTGAAGAAACAATGCCAATAGAAGAATGTAATCAGTGGATTGATACAAAGTATCAAACAAGAAAAATCTATTTAAAAGAAATTGATGGTAAATACAAGCTGATGTACGATCGTGATAGTTATCATTATGAGCATAATATAGAACTTGAAAAGGGAAAATTATATCAATTAGCTTTTACTTCTGATAAAAAATATACTAATGCTTATCTAGATGGAGTAGTTAAATCAACAATCAATGGACCAATTCTTACCAATTCGGGGAATAAGTGGTATGATTCAGCTTCAATCAATTTACCACTACAAAAGATTGGACAAAATTTAGTAGGAACATTAGATAATATTAAAGTTTATAATCGTTTATTGAATAATGAAGAAATTAAAAATCTTTATGATACAGGAATAGATGTTATTCATGAAAATGTTGCTTTGAATAAAAAAGCAACAGCTTCAAGCAGCTATACTGATTATCAAACACCAAATAAAGCATTTGATGGAATCATTAATCAAAGTGCTAGTGGTCCTGAGCAATCACGCTGGGCGTCAGCACGTACGCATGATCAGTGGATCCAGGTAGATTTAAATAAAGTTTATAAAGTTGATCAAATCAAGATTACCTGGGAAGATGCTTATGGAGTGGACTATGAATTAAAAGGCTCAGTTAACGGTAAAGACTGGTTTACGATCAAAAATGTAACTGGTAATGTAGCTAAGGAAAATAATCATACTGGATTAGGTGATATTGAAGCACGTTATATTAAATTAATTGGTACAAAAGCTGCTAATAACGCTAAGTATGGATATTCTATTTATGAAATTGAAGTATATGAAAATCCTAAAAATGATTTACTTAGAACAATTAGTCAAGTTAAAGATAAATTAAGTGAAATGAATGTGGGTAATTTCCACGGTCAAATCAAAGAAGAAACTTATCAAACTTTCACGGCTTATTTAACCAATCTTGAAAATGAAGTGGTAGGAAAAGAAAGTATCAGTGAAGAAGAAATGCTTAAGTTCAAAGAAGAATTGTCTAAAAAATACACAAATTTAAAGAAACAGGTTGTAAGAGTTGATAAAAGTGCTTTAGAAACAGTGCTTGAAGTGGCGGAGAGTAAACTGGCAGAAGGGTACAGTGAAGCAAATAGTACAGTTTCAAGCTGGCAAAGTTTCATACAAAACAAAGAAGCAGCTGAAGCAATGGCTGATAGAATGGATATTACTCAAAGCGATGTTGATAAGATGGTATCTGAACTGCAAACAGCATTAGATAATTTAACATTTAGGGCATTGGAATCATCATTTAATGAACTGGTTGCACTGATTGATGAAGTTACTAAGATGGAAACTGATTATTCTGCAGAAATGTTTAAGGTTATGAAAGGATATCTTGATCAAGCAAATGCCTTAGTTGCACTAGGAGCAGGAGAAGTAGTTGAAAAAGATGTTCAAGCCAATCTAACAAATCTTGCAAATGAAAAAGCCATTCTGATTAGTTACCGGGAATTAAAGGTAAGCGTTGAAGTTGCAAAAGAGATTTTGGATAAAGAAGCAGTAAATCTTCGGCCAGCTACTTTGAAAGTATTGCAAGATGCTTATGAAGCAGGAAGAAAACTAATAGATGATAACAGTAAGGAACTTATAGTTTTACAAAATGCAAAACAAGAAATCAATGAAGCGATTGAAGGACTTTTAGAAATAGTAGAGCGCAAGGATTTAGATAAATTGATTGAACAGGTTAAAGATTTAAAAGAAGAAGATTATACTGAAGAATCATGGAAAACGTTTAAAAATGGTTATGAAAGGGCCGTCACAGTTAATCAGGATCTTGACGCTAATGAAGGTGCTATTCAAAATGCCTACGATGAATTACTAAGAGCTTTCAATGAATTAAAGCAAGTTGTTAATAAAGATAATTTACTACTCCAAATTGAATTGGCAAAACAAGTTCTTGCTAACAAAGATAAATATGATATTGAGTTAGTCAAGGAATTAGAAGAATTATTAAGTCAGGCAGTTGTACTGATTGATAATGATGTTAGCAGTGAAGATGTTAATAAAATGAGTGATGCTCTATTAACAAAAATCGAAGCTGTTAAAGCTAGTCAAAAAGAGGAACCGAAGGTTGAGGAACAGCCAGGGACTGAGGTATCAGACAAAACAAAGAAAAATGCTAAAACAGGTGATGAAACAATGCTCTTTGAATTTGCAATGATATCATTAGTTGCACTTTTAGCTGTGGTTAGATTAAGAAAGAAGAGTTAATTAGTTAAAGGGTCATGTTCAAAAGCGAATATGACCCTTAATTATACAATTAATCGATTTTATTAATCGATAATGATATAATATTGTAGAGATAAATGTGGGGTGTATGAGATGAAAATTAAAAACTTTAAAAGAATCTATGTCGACATCGTGATATCATGTTTGATCATTGCTGTTGTCGCAACTTTTTTTGCTTTTAAATCTCAAACAATTTCACAAGAACAGGTTCTAAATACGTTATCAGAAATTTCTAGTCAAAGTGTAAATGTGATTGATAAAGAGATTCAAAAAAATGTTGCAGTTTTAGCAAATTTATCAATTTATATTAGCCAAGAGGATGCTTTTGATCCCATCAAAATTATTAACAAAATAAAAAAAGTGAATGAAATTAATAATTTTAAACGAATTGGAATAATTGATGAGAGAGGACAGTCCTATACGACAGATGATAATAATATTTTATTAAATGAACAGCAAATGACCCGTTTTAATAAAGCGATGAATGGTGAAGTATCAATTACTGATACATTGCCGGATTTGATTGATGGTGAAGAAGTTAGTGTTTATACGTTACCCATAACCTTTGATAATGATCAACATTGTGTACTTTTTGGAGCTTATGCATCACGGTATTATAAAGAGACTTTATCGGTTTCTACATTTGATGGTTTAGGGTATAGTTTTATTATTAAGGAAAATGGTGATAAAATTGTAGATTCTTCTAACAAGACAAGCATTAAATTTTCTAACTTTTTTGATGATATTGGGGCAATTTCAAAAGAAAATAAAGAAAAGCTGGAAAATTTAAAACATAATATTAAAAATGAAAAAAGTGGATTTTTAGAGTATGATCGGACAGATGAAGCTAGATATTTGTATTACCAAAAGCTTGATGTTAATGATTGGTATTTGTTGAGTGTTATTCCTGCTTCGGTGGTTGATAATAATATTAATGGAATGCTTTTTTTAGGTTATATGATGCTAGGCTGCTGTTTATTAGGAATTTTATATTTAATTACTCGAATTGTATTGATGTATCGTAATAATCAAAAACGTTTAGAAGAAGTGGCACTAGTTGATGAGGTAACGGGATGCGGTTCATATACACGCTTTAGACTGGCTGGTGGTGATATTTTAAAATCTACCAAATCTAAATATACAATGGTTTATTTCAATATTTTGAAGTTTCAGTATATTAATGATTTATATGGCTATGATGAGGGTAATCTTATTTTAGTGAAAATAGCTAAAATTTTAAATAATTTGTTGCAGGAAAAAGAGTTTTGTGCACGAATTCAGGCTGATCACTTTGTTGCTTTATTACAATATGACTCTGTTACACAGTTGAAAAAGCGGGCAGAGTATATGATTAAAAATATGGAAAATGCAATTAACAGTAATGATGAAGCAGCTTATCGAATTAAAATGATTGTTGGGATTTATTTAATTGAAAATTATAATGATCGAATTGAATCAATGGTTGATCGAGCCGCAACTGTGATTCGTGATGAAAATCGCCATGAACTAGAGAATTGTAATTTTTACAATGATAACATTCGTCAAAGAATGTATAAAAATAAAGAGTTGGAAGACTTGTTTGAGGAAGCCTTGCATAATCATGAATTTGAAGTTTATTTTCAGCCAAAATATAGTACAAAGAAAAAAAGACTTTATGGAGCTGAGGCGCTGGTTAGGTGGAAAAGCAGTAAACTAGGATCGATAAGTCCTGGAGAATTTATACCGGTTTTAGAACGCAGCAGTAATATTATTGAATTGGATGAGTATGTTTTTGTAATTACGTGTAAGCAGATTCGTAAATGGCTTGATGATGGTCTTGAGGTTGCTCCTATAGCGGTAAATGTTTCGCAATTACATTTATATCGTCAAGATTTTGTTGAAAGTTATCTAAAAGTAATTGATGCTTATCAGATACCCTATAATTTAATTGAATTAGAGATGACGGAAACAAGTTTGTTTGATAATCGTGATATTTTAAAAGATATTCTCAATAAATTTAGGAAATTAAAGATTACAGTATCTATGGATGATTTTGGTTCAGGTTATTCTTCAATCATGATGCTCGAATCAATGCCAATCGATTGTTTAAAAATTGATAAAACAATGATTGATGATTTGGAGGTCAATTCAAAGGCTAAAGAAATTTTGAAATCGATTATTAGTTTAGCTCAATCTTTAGGGCTAGTCGTTGTAGCTGAAGGTGTAGAACAGGCTGGACAGTATGAGGAATTAATTAGAATGAAGGTAGATTATATTCAGGGATATTATTGTGCTCGACCGCTGCCATTAGATGAGTATGAGAAAATTTTAAAATTAAAAAAGTAAAAAGATTCAATTATTTTAACGTAATTTTTTGAATTTTTTTAGAAATTTCTAAGTTATGATTATTGAAACTTAAAAAGTCTTAATAATCATAAAATCTCATTGATTTTTAGCTGGAAAAAGCATAAGATAGTTCGTGAATATAGAAAAATGGATTTAAAGATGGGAGAGGGTGATAGCATGAAAAATCGAATTATATCAGTTGTTTTAAGCTTCTTTGTCATAGTAAATATAATTTTAATTGCTTGTGCCTTCAATGTTACCCCCCTAACGATCAAAAGAGATACATTTGTTTATGAATATGGTAGTGAAATATCGACTAAGCCGCAAGATTATATTAATGCTAATGAGGCAATTTTATCACAAGTTATTTTGAATTTTTCGAATTTAAAAAATGAAATTGGTGAATATAAAGTATCTGCTACATATTTAGGTGTTGAATATCCTTTTTATATAAAGATAGTTGATACAACTAAACCAGTTGTAACATTAAAAGCATCTACGTTTAATGTTCATTTAAATACTGAAGTATATGCAATTGATTTAATTGAAAAGGTTGAGGATAATTCAGATATAGCTGCATATTTTATTGATGAAAATGGTGAGAAGTCAACACATAAAGTGTTCACTGAAAAAGGTTCTTATGTTGAAAGGATAATTGTTGAAGATCAGGCAGGGAATCAATCTGCCAGTTTACGAGTTAAAATAGTAGCTGGACAAAATGGTAATAATCCTACTCTTACAGGAATTGATGATATTGAGGTATTAAAAAATAGTAAATTTAATCCTCTTGATGGAGTGAAAGCTACTGATGGTAGTGGGAATGATATTACTAAGAATATAAAAATTTTAAAAAATAATGTTAATACAGATAAAGTTGGTGATTATGAAGTAATTTATTCAATTACAAATGATAAAGGACATAATCTCCAAAGAACAAGACGCGTTAGTGTCATTAAAACAGAAAAGGCAGGAGAATAGATGATAACCAATGCTATTATTATCATATCGATTATAATCTTTATTTTAATTAATTTTATTGATAAGAGTAATTATGATAAAACCTCTTTAGCGATTAAATACGGGGCTTTTTATATGCCGCGAATTGAAGTAAAAAAAGAATATTGGCGTTTTATTACCGCTAATTTCGTTCATATCGATATTATGCATATTTTTATGAATGTATATTGTATTTATAATCTTGGCCATTTTTTTGAATACTTATTAGGAACGGGCGCATATTTATATCTAATCTTCATAAGCTGTCTTGCTACTAGCGGAGCTTGTTATTATCATGGAAAAAAATATGCTTATGCATATAATACTGTGACTTTAGGAGCTAGTGGGATTTTTTATGGTTATTTAGGTGCAATGATTGCTTTAGGAATACTTGTAGGCGGTTATTTTGATTATATGTTGCAACAATATATATATGTGATTTTAATTAATGTAGCTTTTACATTTTTCAATCGTCAGGTATCAAAGGCGGGACATTTTGGAGGTCTAGCAGGTGGCTTTTTAGCAACTGCAATGTTGATTGGTTGTGGTGTATGGCACTTTTAGTTGATGGTGATGCTTGTCCTGATTTACCAGCAATTAAAGATTTAGCTTGGAAATATCAGGTTGAAATGACGGTTTTTGTTGATTATGCTCATTTTATACAGGATGATTATTTTAGAACTATTCTATGTGAAGTGGGAAGTGACAGTGTTGATCTAGTTTTATTGAAACAGGTTCAAGCAAATGATCTTGTTATTACTCAGGACTATGGTCTAGCAAGTTTAGTGTTATCAAAAGGGGCTAAAGTTTTGCATATTTCAGGAAAAGTAATTGATGATAATAATATTGAAGAATTATTAATGAGTCGTTATGTATCAGCTAAACAACGAAAAAGTGGTAGGCGGACACGTGGACCAGCTAAAAGAACTGATGAAGTAAGAAATCAGTTTTTAAAACAATTAGATAAAATATTGATACAGGCATGAATTATTCTGATGATTTGTGCCTTTTTATTTTAATGTTCATCAATTTAATGTATAATTAATATGATAATATTGTGATGTAAAAAGGGGTGGTTTGATGAAAACACTAAAAACAATTTTAGTATTGTTAATTATGTCAATGCTGATCAATATCATCCCAATTAAAGCAGCCTCCCGAACTGTTAAAGTTGCTTATCCAATTCAATCTGGATTAACAGAGATAGATGAAGATGGATTATATTCCGGCTATACTTATGAATATTTAAAAGAAATCTCTCGATTTACGAATTGGAACTTAGAATTTGTACGCTTAGAAGGCACAGTAAATGAGCAGCTGTCAAGCGCTATGGAAAAGGTCAAAACAGGCGAGATTGATTTAATGGGTGGGATGCTCTATATTGATACCTTAATCAATGATTATGATTATTCGGCAACCAATTATGGCATGGGAAATATGGCTATCTATGTTAATTCTAATAATGCTGAAATCAATGATACTAGTATATATTCTCTTAAGAATTTAAATGTTGGAGTTGTTTCAACTAAAAAGGAAACTAATGTTAATTTAAAAGATTTTGGAGATATTAATGGAATTAATATTAATCAAATATTTTTTGATAATACCCCAGATTTATTAACATCATTAGAGAGAAATGAAATAGATGCTATGGTATTATCAGATTTATCAATTGAAGAAGGTAATTATCGGGTCGTAGCACGTTTTTCGCCTCGTCCATTTTATTTTGTAATGACAAAAGGAAATCAAGAACTGATGTCAGAGCTAAATGAAGCGATGACACAGTTAAATAAAGAACAGCCTAATTATATGAGCAATCTTCATGAACGTTACTTTTCTTTAGCGAACCGTAATTTCATTCTTACCGAAGCTGAGAAAGGTTTTGTTGCAAATAATTCAAAAATTGATGTTCTTATATTGGGTGGGAAAGCCCCAATCCAGTATTATGATGAAAAAAAAGGCAAGGTTGTAGGAATTACCGTTGATGTGCTTAATTATATTGGAAAACTGAGCGGTTTGAAGTTTAATTATATTTATGCCAATGATATTGATGAATATAATAAGCAGATTGAGACGAAGAAACCAATGATTATTGGTGGGGTGTATAATAGCAATCCAGAAAAATATATTACGACGAAAGCTTATTTAGATTCAGCGATGACGCTAGTAACTAATAAAAATATTAATGCTAATGAGCTAGACGGTAAACAGGCAGCAATGATTTATGATTCTGAAGTTGATAGTGCCGCAGTTGGAGATAGTAGTAACAAAGTTAATTATTATGGAACTCAGTTAGAATGTATCAAAGCGGTAGAAAACGGCACAGCTGACTATACGTATATAAATAATCATGTTGCCTTGTTTTATAATAGTAATTATGATTTCAAGAATATTAATATTATTCCTCAAGGGAATTTAAGAAATCAAGGCAGTTATTTTGCAATTAATACAGGTGTTGCGGATGAGCTTTTAGATATTATCAATAAAGGAATTGATGTCGTATCTTACAGTAAGATTGAAGAAATTATATTTACTAATGCCAGTACCAGTGAAAATGATGTTACTTTCTTTGACTATGTTGAAAATAATCAACTTCAAGTAGCTACTTTTACGCTTATGGCAGTTGCCATTATTGTGCTGTTTTTCTTGATTTGGCGTAATTATATAAATAAACGTAATAATGAAAAGATTTTAAGTGAGTATAAGCGTTATCAACAAATTAGTGAATTTTCTCATGATTGCTTTGTTGAATATAACATTGCAACTGATACCCTTGTTTTAATGGGAGGTGGAGCCAAACTGCTTTCAAAGGAAACGATTATTAAAGATTTTTTAAAGAGACCAATTTCTAATAAAGATACTTTAGAAATGAGTCTACGTAATTTGACGGAATGTGAGAGTGAGGAGTTTGTTAAATTTATTGATGGGAAAAAACGTTGGTTAAAGATTAATTTGCGTCCGATTTTTGATTTGAATAATAAACCGACACATATTATTGGAAAGGTTATTGATATCCATTCTGAAAAAGAAGAACAGTTATTATGGCGGGAGCTGGCTCAAAAAGATAGTTTAACAAAAATTTATAATTCTGCAGCTTGTCGTGAAAAGGCAGAAGAGTTTTTACAAAATAATACAGCAGCCCAAGTTGCTTTGATAATTATTGATATTGATAACTTTAAATATATTAATGATACTTATGGACATTTATGTGGTGATATTGTCCTTCAAAAAATAGCTCAGGCATTATTGGAAGTGAGCCATCCTTTAGATATCTTTGGACGGGTTGGTGGAGATGAATTTTTAACATTAATAAAATATCCTAAGAGTATTGAAAAAGTAGCTGAGTATTGTCAAAATATGATTAAATCAACTTCAAAAGTAGAATACCAGGGGACCCATATTATTACAAGTATTAGTGTTGGTGCCGTAGTTTCGAGTGTTTCGTTGTCTTATGATGAATTATATAGATTGGCAGATGATGCTCTTTATCGTGTGAAAAACAATGGTCGCAATAATTATTGTATTATTGATTATGATAAAGAAAATACCAGTTCGTAAAAGAACTGGTATTTTCATTTACCGCTGTCACCATAGTTTTTTAAAACTCGAGCACTGGGATCATCAACATTACAGTTTTCCCAATCTTTATTTGGCATCCAAAAGTCTTTGACCCATTTTGCTTGCCCCGGATAAAACGATTCAAAAATATCACGGTATAAGAGAGATTCTTTAGTAAAAGGTGTTGCAAAAGCATATTTTTCTTTAGCTTTAATAACATCTTCATCAGTATATAAAGTAGCTGCATATTCTTTTAAATAATCAACCATTGAATGACCAACAGCGTCTGAAAATGCGGCCTTTTCCCTAAATAAAATTTCATCAGGTAAATAATCCTGATTTTCAAAAGCATGTCTTAATAAATATTTTCCTTTATTATAGATATTCATTTTCTTAGCTGGATCAATACTCATTGAATAATCAACAAAATCAATATCTGCAAATGGAACCCGTCCCTCTAAAGCGTGAGCAGAGATACAACGATCAGCTCTTAGAACATCATACATATATAATTCTTTAATTCGCTTTTGTGCTTCTTTTTGAAATTGTGATGGATCTGGTGCAAAATCAGTATATTTGTAGCCAAATAACTCATCGCTTACTTCACCGGTTAGAATAACTTTTAAATCAGTTTTTTCATGAATATATTTACATAATAAATACATTGCCATACTGGCTCTGATCGTTGTGATATCATAAGTTTCTAAATGAAAAATAACATCTCTTAAATTTTCTAATAGATCTTCCTTGGTCATAATTACTTCTGTATGATCAGTTCCTAAGTAATCAGCAACTTGTTTAGCATACTTTAAATCAATAGGATCAGTATCCATACCGATTGCAAAGGTTTTGATTGGTTGATCATTTAAACGTGCGGCAATCGCACAAACCAAGGATGAATCTAAACCACCGCTTAATAAATATCCGATTGGAGCATCGCTTTGCAATCTTTTTTCCACTGCTTTTTCTAATTTGAGGCGTAAATTTATTGCAATTGTTTCTAAATCATCGTTATTGATCGTTTTAGGATTACTTAAATCATTATAACAAATAAATTTGCCATCTTCATAATAATGCCCTGGTGGAAATGGCATTATTTCTTGGCATAAAGGAAATAATCCTTTTGCTTCTGAAGCAAAGCAGATCTTACCGTCTTCTTTATGATATCCATAGAACATAGGGCGAATTCCCATTGGATCACGTGCAGCTAAAATTTTATCCTTTTTGGCATCATAGATTACCATTGCAAATTCGGCATCTAAAAATTTACATAATATCTCTATCCCGTATTTGTGATATAGCGGAATCAGTACTTCACAGTCACTTCCTGACTTAAAAGTATAGTCCGTTTCTAACATAGCTTTTAAGCTATGATAGTTATAAACTTCACCATTGCAGACAAGAACACAATCCTTATAGACAAAAGGCTGATTACCTTTTGATGACAAATCCATAATTGAAAGACGGTTAAATCCCCAGGTTATACCGTTGTTAATGCTTACATGTTGATGATCAGGACCACGATAAGCAGCCTGATTTAATGCATCATTGAATACTTGTAATTCTAATTCACTACTTCCTACTACTAAAAAACCGCACATAATTTGTTTCCCCCTTAAAATTATTGTTGCGAGAATATAAAAACTCGCCTAAAGAAGCGAGTACCGTATAACTAGAAAAGGAATTTATAGTTACATGGTACGGAAAATACTTCATAGAGTACTCGATACCCGCCAATAGTAACGTTACTGGTAACGTTCTAGCCTACTTGCATAATGCTTTCGGTAGACAGCTCTTAGGTGTTCTTCATAAACTACTTCACTATCAGGCTTGCACCGTTCCCTGATTCGCTAAAGCTTCTGTAGATTACTACTCTCCTCGTCATTGCTTTTAATTACTTTATAGTAATTGAAAATAGTATATATTATTTTTTTATTAAATGCAATAAAAAAGCTTCAATACGATAGAAAAAATTGCAAAATAATAAAAAACCATCATCAGATGGTTTTACAAACATCAATCCATTCTGCTTTAATATAGCTAGAAAGTTCATCAATCGTTAATTCAATAGCACTGTTAGAATTGCCGCAGGCAGGAAAAACTGTTTGAAATCGCTTAAGTGATTCATCAAGATAGATAGTAACATCAGGATTAACGCCAAAAGGGCATACTCCTCCAATATCATGACCGATGATTGGCAATACTTCATCGCGTGCGAGCATTTTTGCTTTGGTTTTAAAGGTTTCTTTGTATTTGCGATTATCGATTTTAACATCACCAGCAGTAACAATCAAAATCGCGCGTTCGTTGATTTTAAAAGATAATGTCTTAGCAATACGTTCAGGCGCACAGTTTAAAGCTTTAGCAGCAAGTTCAACAGTAGCACTAGAAACATCGAATTCGATAATATCTTGTTCCCGGTTGAATTGTTTCAAATAATTTTTAGCTTGTTGTAGTGACATGATGCAACCTCCTTATAAATTAAAGCAATTCTACCATAATTATTAATATTTTCAAGCAAAAATATTGAGATGATAATAAGACTAATTTATTATTGATTTGAGACTAAAATAGGTTATTTTAGGGTTATAATACTAGTATCAAATATTATCTTTAAATATATTTGACAAAATAACTATCTTTTAATAAACTTTGATTATATTGAGAGGTAGAAAAATGACGTATAAATTAATTGCATTAGATTTAGATGGTACTTTGAAGAGTACTGATAAACAAATCTTACCAAAGACAAAAGCCATCTTGCAGGAGCTGGCAAAAAGAGGTGTAGTGATTGTTTTGGCTTCAGGTCGTCCAACTGCTGGATTGTATGCAGAAGCTAATGAGCTGGAATTAGATAAAACAGGTGGCTATTTACTATCATTTAATGGTGCTAAGGTTGTTGATTATAAAACAAAAGAAATCATATATCAAAAAGTGTACGATGCTAAAACGGCACATCAGGTTTATGAGCGAGCGAAACAGTATAATTTGGCGGTAATGACTTATACTGATGAATTGATTCTTACAGAAGATGAAACCGATGAGTATGTTTGTATTGAAGGCGATATTAATCATATGCCAATCAAACATATTGATAATTTTAAAGATGCAGTGAATTTTTCTGTAAATAAAGTCTTATTAACGGCAAAGCCTGAATATGCTGAGACAATACTTGATGAGTTTAAGGCACCATATGGTGATTCTTTAAGTATTTATCGTTCAGCACCATTTTTCATTGAAGTGATGGCGCAAGGAATTGATAAAGCGGCTTCATTGCAGGCTTTAATTGAGCGTTTAGGAATTAAACGAGATGAAGTAATTAGCTTTGGTGATGGTTATAATGATTTGAGTATGATTGAGTTTGCAAAATTCGGTGTAGCAATGGCCAATGCAGTTGATGAAGTAAAAAAGAGAGCGGCTTATATCACTTTATCAAATGATGAAGAAGGAATTTATGAGTGCTTAAAGATGTTAAGTGAAAAGGGTGAAATTTAATGTTACCAAATGATATTAATATGCTAGTGAGTTTTTTAAATACTAAATTACGTGATGATGATATGTCATTGGCACAAATATTAGAAATTAATGATGCTAATGAAATTGAAATCATGGAATTATTGGATGTGAATGGATATTATTTTGATGAAAAAATTAACCAAATAAAAATTAAATAAGGCAGATCAATATGATTTGTCTTTTTTTATGATTATATTTTTAATCATCTGATATTATTAAAGACAATCTTTTACTTTTTAATGATAAATGCTATAATGTAATTTAATTAAGGGGGACATGTCAAATGTTGAAGTTAGAAGATTTTAAAGCCGCAAAGCAAAGAGTTGATGAAGTAATTTTAGAGACACATTTAATTCATAGCGATGCTTTTTCAGCTGAATGTGGTAATGATGTTTATATCAAACCAGAAAATTTACAAAAAACTGGTGCTTTCAAGATTAGAGGTGCCTATAATAAGATCGTGAAATTAGATGATGAAGCTAAAAAGCATGGATTAATTGCATCTTCAGCGGGAAATCATGCTCAAGGGGTTGCTTATGCAGCTAATAAACTAGGAGTTAAGGCAACTATTGTAATGCCTAGTCATACACCGTTGATCAAGGTTGAGGCAACAAAGGCCCATGGTGCTGATGTGGTTTTAGCTGGTGAGGTTTATGATGATGCTTACGCTAAGGCAGTTGAACTACAAGAAAGTGAAGGGTATACTTTTGTCCATCCGTTTGATGATGAAGATGTTATGGAAGGACAAGGGACGATCGCATTGGAGATTCTTGAAGAATTACCAGATGCTGATATGATTTTAGTACCAATTGGTGGCGGTGGCTTAATTTCGGGGATTGCTGCAGCTGCTAAATTAATTAAACCCGATATTCAAATCATTGGGGTTGAACCTGAAGGAGCGGCAAGTGCTTCTGCAGCTATTCAAGAGGATCAGGTAGTTTTATTGAGTGAGGTTAATACGATTGCCGATGGTACAGCTGTGCAACAAATTGGCTCTAAAACGTTTAAATATATTAAAGAATATGTTGATGATATTGTTTTGGTCAATGACTATGAATTGATGGAAGCATTCTTGTTATTAGTTGAAAAACATAAGCTGGTAGCTGAAGGTTCTGGGATTTTAGCTTTAGCAGGATTAAAGAAGCTAAAAACTAAAGGGAAGAAAGTTGTATCATTGATCAGTGGTGGAAATATTGATGTGTTAACTATTTCGTCTATGATTAATAAAGGACTTATTTCAAGAGGACGAATTTTTACTTTCTCTGTTCAATTACCTGATAAACCAGGGCAGTTGGAATTAGTATCGAAGGTTTTAAATCAATGTAATGCCAATGTAATTGGTGTTGACCATAATCAGTTTAAAAATTTTGCTCGTTTTTCTGAAGTAGAATTAAGAGTAACAGTTGAGACTAATGGTAATGCGCACATTCAAATGATTATTGATGAGTTTAATAAACTTGGGTATACAATTACTAAAATAAATTAATATTTTTACATAAGGGTAGGCAGCAGCTTATCCTTTTTATCATATTTATTTTTATAATATGAAAATTAGAAATATTGAAGGGATTAGGCTTTTATAATGAAGATATATGATTTATTTATATGAATAAAAGGAGAGTGATTTAATAATGGAGAAATGGTGGCAAAAGGAAGTAGTTTATCAGATTTATCCTAAAAGCTTTAAAGATAGCAATGGTGATGGAATTGGTGATTTACAAGGAATTATTGAGAAATTAGATTATTTTAGTGATTTAGGGGTAACGAGCCTATGGTTATGTCCAATTTATGCTTCACCAATGGATGATAATGGTTATGATATTAGTGATTATTATGCAATTAATCCTATGTTTGGAACAATGGAAGATTTGGATGAGTTAATTAAAAAAGGAAAAGCACGAGGAATTAAGATAATTATGGATTTAGTTGTAAATCACACCTCTGATGAACACCCATGGTTTAAAGCAGCAATCGCTGATCCGACGAGTAAGTATCGGAATTATTATATATTTAAACATGGAAAAGATGGTCGTGCGCCAACTAATTGGCGGAGTATTTTCGGTGGCTCAGTATGGCAAAAAGTTACTGAAGATGAATATTATTTTCATGCTTTTTCAAAAAAGCAACCATGCTTAAATTGGGAAAACCCTGTATTACGGCAAGAAATTTATCAAATGATCAACTGGTGGTTAGATAAAGGAATTGCAGGATTTAGGGTGGATGCCATTAATTTTATTAAAAAGGATCAACGTTATCAAGATGGTGAGCCTGATGGTGAAGATGGATTAGTGTCTTGTATCCCTTTTGCGCGTAATCAGCCAGGAATTGAAGTTTTCTTTAAGGAATTAAAGGAGAATACGTTTGCTAAACATGACTGTATGACAATTTCTGAGGCTTATGGGGTATCATATGATAAATTAGGTATCTATATTGGTGAAAATGGATGTTTTGACAGTATGTTCGACTTTAATTACTCTAATTTTGATATTGGAGATAATGAGGAATGGTTTATTCGTAAAGACTGGACTGTAAAACAATTTAGAGATTTACTATTTACTTCACAAGTCGAAGTAAATAAAGTAGGCTGGGTAGGAACTTTCCTAGAAAATCATGATCAGCCGCGTTCTTTAGATAAGTTGATTGTAAATAAAGCAGATCATGGTTATTATAGTGCTACAATGATTGCTTCAATGTATTTCTTTTTAAGAGGGGTTCCCTATATTTATCAAGGAGAAGAATTAGGAATGGCAAATTGTGTTCGGCGATCTATTGATGATTTTGATGATATTAGTTCACATGGCCAATATCAAAGAATGCTTGAAGAAGGATTTAGTGAAAGTGAGGCATTGGCTCTAGTTAATAAACGCAGTCGTGATAATTCTAGAACTCCAATGCCGTTTGATGACAGTCAATATGCTGGGTTTTCTGATGTTGAACCGTGGTTAGCGTTAAATGAAAGTTATCCAGTTATAAATGTTAAGGCACAGTTTAATGATCCGGATTCAGTTTATAGTTTTTATAAGAAAATGATCTATTTAAGACAACAAAGTGTTTATAGTAATACTTTAACTTTTGGAAGCTTTATTCCCGATGAATGTGAAAATGATAATTTGATTGTCTACCAGAGAAGTTATCAAGGACAACTTATTGTCAATGTATGTAATTTTTCGAATCAAGAGCAGCCATTTATTTGTGCTAAAGAGCTTATTTTAAATAATTATAAAGAATATGATGGTAAAGTATTGAAACCATATCAAACGATTATGTATCTTGAAGAAAATAAATAAAATATGATAAAAGAGATTTCATTCAATGAGATCTCTTTTTTGTTGGAGGGAAATGTGAGATATTATTGTCGTTCTCCTTGTCAGAGTGTCATTATATTAGTGATATAAATCAACAAAGGAGCAGAAAGATGAAAAGAAAATTAAATCAATATATTCGAAAGTCACTGTTAGTTGCAGTGACTTTTATTTTGGTGTTTTGTAATGCTGTAACTTATGTCAATGGACAGCAATATCAAATTAGTGCAGGTGAGAAAATTAAATATCCTAGCTGGTTTGACAGTAGTGGAACCTGGTCAACACGAATGTATACTGTAGATGGAAAAATAGCATATTGTTTAGAAGCAAGCAAACATTCACCAGGTAATGGAACTGTAGGAGAAGGAAGTTATGTAGATAATGAAAATCTTCAAAAAGTACTTTATTATGGCTATGGGGGTCCTGCTGATACACTATCAACAGATGGTGTAACTAGTGTTGAAATGGCATATCTGTTAACTCATATTGCCGCAAGCTATTATTATGCTGGAGATCTTCATGGTGTTGACTTTGAAAAACTACGTGGCTGGGGCTGGGCAGAATGGATCGAAGCAATCCCTAATCGTCCTGCAATTCCTAAAGGAGAGATTGGATTTTCAAAAAATAGTTTGAAAATGTATCAAAAAGATGGTAGTCAGCGGAGTGAAGAAATTACGGTAATTGGTGATGCTGATGCTACTTTAACGATGGTTTTAGACAAAGACATGGAATTACATAATTTAACGACAAATCAAACAGTTACTGGGACGGTACAATTAAGTAGTGGTCAAAAATTCTATTTATCGTCTCCATTAACCAAACGAGACAATTATAACTGGTCGAGTGGTTCTTTGATGGGAACAACGAATAGTTATTATCGACCTTTAGTTTTAACGATTGACGATGAAACCCAAACGATTGGAACAATGGTTTTAGGGAATGGAGAAACCAAACCAACTAGTTTGCAAGTAGAATATTTACCAGTGGGGAGTTTGAAATTAATCAAAACAAATGAGGATAAACAGATGCTAGATGGGGCGGTATTTAATTTGAAGGGGAAAAATAATGATTATAATCAAGATCATGTGGTTAAAAATGGCGTATTACAAATAGATAATTTATTAGTTGGAGATTATATTTTAACGGAAATTAAGACACCAGCCGATCATGATAGTCTTAATAAGGAATACACTGTTACGATTAAAAGTAATGAAGTGACTACAAAAACAATTGTCAATGAATTGATACCAGTCGGTAAATTAATAATCAATAAGAAACTAGAAGGACATTTAGATGATTTATCTGGAATTGAATTTAAGATAACTGCTAAGGAGGACATTAAAGATATAATTACAGGGACAGTTCTTTATCGAGCTGGTATGCCAATTGGTCAAAATCAAGGAATTTATATTACAGATCAAAATGGACAAATTATTATTGATAAGTTACCGATGGGAAGTTATCTTATTAGTGAGGTAAAGACTTTACCGGGATATGTATTTGATGATACTGTTTATGAAGTAGCTTTTAATAAAGAAGATAGGGTTACCAAAGAATACCAATATACTTTAAATGTAGAAAATAAATTAACACAAACAACAATTTCTAAAATTGACGCTCTAACTAAGCAATTATTACCAGGAGCAACATTAGAACTATATTTAAAGGATGGAGAATCATTGAGTTTGATTGAACAATGGGTATCAACTGATGATGCACATTTAATCAAGGGGCTGTTAGTTGATTGTGAATATGTTTTAAAAGAGGTCAAGGCTCCAGCCGGTTATACACTTGCGCCGGAACTTACGTTTAAAGTTGAGAACAGTGAGAGTATAAAAGAAATAGTATTTGAAAATCAGCATATTCCTGTGGTACCAACTGGTGATATAAGCAATTATAGTGGTTATGCTGGAATTGCATTAATAAGCTTTATATTCTTTTTAATTTTTACAAAACAGAAACGTAGAATATTATAAATATGACGAAAGCCCCAGTTAATGGGGCTTTTAATTAAGCTATTAAAATGAAATTATTACCAATATTTATTGATAGTCATATTTAAATCAACGTTACCATTGATTCCTCTAATTTGACCAGTTTCACTATATTGTAAAATATGATATTCTTCTTCTAATACTGGAGTATCATTATAACGTGCTTTCCATTTAATGTAAGAATCTAGTTTTTTATCAGTTAATTTAGTTGTCCACCAGTGATGATTAGCATAGATTCCTTTTTTATTTTGATTTTGAATGTTATCTAAAAAAGTTGTAGCTACGATTGTTAATTGATCATTTGTTAAAGCCCCTTGAAAAGTTTCGTCTTCTAAATCAATAAAAACCCCAAGTTCGGGAACTCTTCCATCTAGTAAATGATTAACATACTCAGCCTCTTTTTTTGCTTGAGCAGCTTCAGTGGCTAAAGAATAATAATATACACCGTAAGGAATATTTAAATTTTGACATTGCTTGATATTTTGTTCAAAAAGCGGATCAACTTTGGTTTTGGTACCATCAGTTAGAGAAGTATAGCCGCAACGGATAATCACAAAATCAATTTCTTGACGAGCTAACTGCAAATTCACATTATTATTCCATTTAGAAATATCAATGCCAATATATTGGCCGTCTTTAGCTAATCGATCATTATGATTAAAGACTAATATACCAGTAACAATTAAACTAAATGATAAAGCAGATACGATGATTTTGATTAGATTACGTTGCTTTTTAAATCGCTTAAATAAAAATGGCAGTAAACAAAATATCATAATTAGTAAAATAACGATACTATGGGTCAGATACTTTGGTAAATATTGTTTATAATATAATGAACATGAAAAAAGAAGGGTACCAGCAATAAAAAGAAAAATAATATTTTTTTGACTAAAAATTTTATTTTTAGTTTTCTTTTTCATGATATCACCTCGACAACTAATTCTAACATAATTAAAAATAGTTGTCGATTGATGCTTATTGATGATTTTGTTTTTCAAGTTCTTCAAGAATTTGATCTAATTTATTATGAAGATCCTGAATAATGATTTCAGTTTTCAAATTTACTTTATAATCATTTTCGTTTCTTTGACGATCTTTTTGCTCTTGACGATTTTGCGACATCATAATAATAGGTGCTTGAATCGCAGCAATACATGACAAAATCAGATTTAAAAGAATAAAGGGATAAGGATCGAGGCTATCTTTAGCAAGGATATTATAAATCATCCAGGAAATTAGTAATATAATAAAAATAATGATAAAAGTCCAACTACCACCAAGATGAGCAATTTTATCAGCAATTTTTTGTCCTAGTGTTTCATCCTTACCATCAGGTAAAGCAACTGTTTTTTCAAGAACAAGATGAATTATTTCTTCATCCTGCATATCATCACGAACATTTTCAATGATTTCATTTATTATTTTAGTGTGTGTTAAATTTTTCATTAAAACCATCCTTTTATATAGTATTTACAGCTTGTTTTGTTTTAAACGCAATAACTAGATTTTAAATAAAAATATGGATTTTGAAGAAGGTTTCTTACAATGATAACTAATTATAAATTTGTTGAATAGTGTCATTTAGTTTTGTATACTAATATGGATAAAGTTATGAAGGAGTGATTATGATGTTTAAAGTATTTGGTGAACGCATTGTTAAGACTATTACTGATCATTTTCAATTCTTTTATATTTCTATTTTTTATAATTAACATATCATTTACTTGATATGTTTTTTTGTGAAATTAATCAAGATTATACGGAGGAACAAAAATGCCAAAAAGAGAAGATATTAATACAGTATTAGTAATTGGTTCAGGTCCAATTATTATTGGTCAAGCTTGTGAATTTGATTATTCAGGAACTCAAGCGTGTAAAGCTTTAAGAGGGTTAGGTTATAAGATCGTGTTAGTGAACTCAAATCCTGCAACGATCATGACAGATCCGGAAACTGCTGATGTTACTTATATTGAACCATTAAATGTAGAACGATTAACACAGATCATTGAAAAAGAAAGACCAGATGCGTTACTTCCTAACTTAGGTGGGCAATCAGCATTAAACTTATGTTCTGAATTAAATGAGGCTGGTGTTTTAGAAAAATATAACGTTCAAGTATTAGGAGTTCAAGTTGATGCGATTGAACGTGGTGAAGACCGTTTAGAATTTAAAAAAGAAATGGATAAATTAGGCATTGAAATGGCTCGTAGTGAGGTTTCAACAACTGTTGAAGAAGCCTTAGCAATTGCTGAACGGTTAGGTTATCCAGTAGTTGTGCGCCCTGCTTATACTATGGGTGGTGCCGGTGGTGGACTGGTATATAACGTTGAAGAATTAAAAACAGTTGTATCTCGGGGGTTACAAGCTAGTTTAGTTGGTCAATGTTTAATCGAAGAATCTATTTTAGGTTGGGAAGAATTAGAAGTTGAAGTTGTTCGTGATGCTAACAACAACATGATCACAGTATGTTTCATTGAAAATATTGATCCATTAGGAGTTCATACTGGAGATTCATTCTGTAGCGCTCCAATGTTAACAATTAGCCAAGAAGTGCAAGATCGTTTAAAAGACCAAGCATTTAGAATTGTTGAATCAATTGGTGTAATTGGAGGGACAAATGTTCAATTTGCTCATGATCCAGAAACTGATCGAATCGTTGTTATTGAAATTAATCCAAGAACATCTCGTTCATCAGCTTTAGCATCAAAAGCAACAGGATTCCCAATTGCTTTAGTTTCAGCAATGTTAGCGGCTGGTTTGACTATGGAAGATATTCCTTGTGGTAAATATGGAACTTTAGATAAATATGTACCTGATGGTGATTATGTTGTAATCAAGTTTGCACGTTGGGCATTTGAAAAATTCAAAGGGGCTGAAGATAAACTTGGTACTCAAATGAAAGCTGTTGGGGAAGTTATGAGTATCGGCAAAACTTATAAAGAAGCTTTCCAAAAAGCAATTCGTTCATTGGAAATTGGACGTTATGGCTTAGGGTATGCTAAAAACTTCAATAAGTTATCTAAAGAAGAATTATTACATATGTTAACTGTTCCAACTAGCGAAAGACAATTCATTATGTATGAAGCGTTAAGAAAGGGAGCAACAGTTGAAGAATTATTTGAACTAACACAAATCAAACATTATTTCATTGAACAAATGAAAGAATTAGTTGAAGAAGAAGAAAATATAAAATCATACGAAGGCAAAGAATTACCGGCTGAAGTACTAAAACAAGCAAAACAAGATGGATTCTCAGATAAATATTTAAGTCAAATTTTGAATGTTGAGGAAAATGTAATTAGAGAAGAAAGATTAGCTAATAATATTAATCAAGCATGGGAACCAGTACACGTAAGTGGAACAAAGGATAGTGCTTATTATTATTCAACATATAATGCTGAAGATAATAGCGACATTCATCACGATAAAAAGAAAATTATGATTTTAGGTGGTGGACCTAATCGTATTGGACAAGGAATTGAATTTGACTATTGCTGTGTTCATGCTGCTTTAGCATTAAAGAAATTAGGATTTGAAACAATTATTGTTAACTGTAACCCTGAAACTGTATCAACTGACTATGATACATCTGATAAATTATACTTTGAACCACTAACATTAGAAGATGTTTTAAGTATTCATGAAAAAGAAAAACCAGTAGGTGTAATTGCACAATTTGGTGGACAGACACCACTTAACTTAGCTGCTCAATTAAAGAAAAATGGTGTGAATATTTTAGGAACAACACCAGAAACTATTGATATGGCAGAAGATCGTGACTTATTTAATGCAATGATGGAAAAATTAGAAATTCCAATGCCTGAATCTGGAATGGCAGTAAATGTTGAAGAAGCATTAGAAATTGCTAAAAGAATCGGCTATCCATTAATGGTAAGACCTTCTTATGTTTTAGGTGGTCGTGGAATGGAAGTTGTTTATGATGATGAAAGTCTTGAACAATATATGAAAGCAGCTGTTGGGGTAACTCCTGATCGCCCAATCTTAATCGACCGCTTCTTAAATAATGCTATGGAATGTGAAGCTGATGCAATCAGTGACGGTGAAACTGTTTTTGTTCCTGCGGTTATGGAACATATCGAATTAGCTGGTATCCACTCAGGTGATTCAGCATGTATCTTACCCTCTAAACATATTCCTATCCGTCATTTAGAAACAATTAAAGAATATACAAAGAAAATTGCTAAAGAAATGAATGTTCGTGGTTTAATGAATATGCAATATGCAATTGCTGATGATAAAGTATATGTATTAGAAGCCAATCCAAGAGCTTCAAGAACAGTACCACTAGTTTCAAAGGTATGTAATATTAATATGGTAAAAATTGCGACAGATATTGTTACTCGTGAATTGACTGGGCGTCCTTCACCAGTACCAACTTTAACAGAAAAGAAAATTCCTCATATTGGAGTTAAACAAGCAGTTTTCCCATTCAATATGTTCCCGGAAGTAGATCCTGTTTTAGGACCTGAAATGCGTTCAACTGGAGAGGTATTAGGAATTGCCAGTTCATATGGAGCAGCTTTATATAAAGCTGAAGAAGGGGCGAAAACAATTTTACCAACTGAAGGAAAAGTTTTGATCAGTGTTAGTGACTTAGACAAACCAGAAGTTGTTGAGCTTGCACAAGGATATTATGATGCTGGATTTACTATTGTAGCAACAGGGAATACTTATAACTTGATCAAAGAAAGTGGTATTCCAGTAGAAAAAATCAAAAAAATTCATGAAGGTCGTCCAAATATTAGTGATGCTTTAACTAATGGTGAATTAGCAATGATCATTAATACACCTCATGGTAAACAAAGTGCTCATGATGATAGTTATATTCGTAAAGCTGCAATTAAAATGAGAATTCCATATATGACTAATATTGCTGCTGCTAAAGCATCATTAGAAGGAATTATGGAAATGAAAATTCATGGTAGTCATGAAGTTAAATCTTTACAAGAGTATCATTTAGCAATTAAATAAAATTTAAATTTAAGCTATTCCCACCAAAGTAGATAAATGAGATAATTTCACTAAATCTATGGAGGTGGGATTTTATTGTGTTTGTATCAATGATTTTTTATTATTAGGCTTGAAAATATTAATCTATATCAATAAATTTGACTCGTGATAATAAAAAAGTATAAAAATATCTTGAATATTCAAATGATTTCTACTATACTATACAAGAATAAGAAAGGAATGAGGCATATGTTGGTGTTTTTTAAAGAATTAGTAAGTGAAAAATTTGATATTATGAACTCATTTTTATATTTTTATTGTTATTAAACATATCAGTTATATTGATATGTTTTTTTATAGTAATTAAGGAGGATGAATGATGAAAGCATACTTAATTTTAGAAGATGGCAGTGTATTTGAAGGAACAAGTATTGGTGCAGTTAAAGAAGTAGTTAGTGAGTTTGTATTTAATACTTCGATGACAGGATATTTAGAAGTGTTAACAGATCCTTCTTATGCTGGTCAGTCAGTCGTAATGACTTATCCATTAATTGGGAATTATGGGGTTTGTTTAGAAGACCAAGAGTCAAGTAAACCACATGTAGAGGGATTTATTGTAAATGAACTAGCTAGATTGGGAAGTAATTTTAGAAAAAATATTGATTTAGAGGAATACCTAATCCAACATGATATTCCTGGGATTCAAGGAATTGATACTCGAAATCTAACGAAAATTATTCGTAATATTGGATGTATGAATGGAATGATAACAACAACTAAATATGAAAATCTTGATGAAGTAATGAAACGGATTCATGCTTTCAAAGTAACTGGAGTTGTGGAACAAACTACATGTAAAGAGTCTTATACAATTGGTACTGGAGATAAAAGAGTTGCTTTATTAGATTATGGAGCAAAAGCTAACATTGCTAAAAGTTTAGTGAAACGTGGATGTCAAGTTACAGTCTATCCTGCCAGTACGCCAGCGTCAGTTATTCTAAAAGAAAAGTATGATGGAATCATGCTTTCAAATGGTCCTGGAGATCCTGAGGAAAATGTTCAAATTATTGAAGAAATCAAGCTGCTTGCAAGTAGTCAAACACCGATTTTTGCGATTTGTTTAGGACATCAGTTAATGGCTTTAGCCCATGGTTTCAAAACTGAAAAGATGAAGTATGGCCATCATGGTGCTAATCATCCGGTTAAAGATTTAGAAACTGGTCGAGTATATATTTCTACTCAGAATCATAATTTTGTGATTAAAGAAGATTCAATTGATTCAGCAGTAGCAAAACCATGGTTTATCAATGTAAATGATAAGACAATCGAAGGTGTTACTTATCTTAAAGAAAATATTAAAACAGTACAATTTCACCCTGAAGCATGTGCTGGTCCATTGGATACTGATGCTTTATTTGAAGAATTTATAAAGATGATGGAGGGAAAATAGAATGCCAAAAGATAGTAGAATAAAAAAAGTATTAGTAATTGGTTCGGGACCAATTATTATTGGTCAAGCAGCAGAATTTGATTATGCTGGAACTCAAGCTTGTCGGGCATTAAAAGAAGAAGGGATTGAAGTAGTTTTAATCAACTCTAACCCTGCAACAATCATGACTGATAAGGATATTGCTGATAAGGTTTATATTGAGCCCTTAACCGTACCGGTTGTTAAAAGTTTAATAATTAAAGAACAACCAGACAGTATTTTGCCAACCCTGGGTGGTCAAAATGCTTTGAATATTGCGATGGCATTAGCTGATGAAGGTTTTTTAGAAGAACATAATGTTCAAACGATTGGGACTTCAACTAATACGATTAAATTAGCCGAAGATCGCTTAGAGTTTAAAACCCTAATGGAAAATATTAATGAACCATGTGCAGCCTCATTAGTTGTTAATCATGTTGATGATGCTTTAGAGTTTGCTAAAAAGATTGGTTATCCAGTTGTAGTACGTCCTGCTTATACTTTAGGTGGAACGGGAGGCGGAATCGCTTATGATGAAACAGAATTACATGATATCTGTTCAAATGGATTAAGGTTATCACGAGTTAGTCAATGTTTAATTGAAAGGTGTATTGCCGGATGGAAAGAAATTGAGTATGAAGTAATGCGTGATGGTGCTGGAAACTGCATCACTGTATGCAACATGGAAAATTTAGATCCTGTAGGAGTTCATACTGGTGACAGTATTGTTGTAGCGCCAAGCCAAACTTTATCAGATAAAGAATATCAAATGTTAAGAACCTCTGCTTTAAATATTATTACAGCATTAGATATTCAAGGTGGGTGTAATGTTCAATATGCGCTAAATCCCGATAGTTTTGAATACTGTGTAATTGAAGTAAATCCACGAGTTAGTCGTTCTTCAGCTTTAGCTAGTAAAGCTACTGGTTATCCAATTGCAAAACTAGCAGCAAAGATTGCTTTAGGGTACACATTAGATGAAATCATCAATGCAGTAACAGGGAAAACTTATGCTTCATATGAACCAACATTAGATTATGTCGTATGTAAAATTCCTAAATGGCCATTTGATAAATTTGTTGATGCTTCAAGGGAATTAGGGACTCAAATGAAAGCAACTGGAGAAGTTATGAGCATTTGCAATAATTTTGAAGGTGCGCTAATGAAAGCATTACGTTCACTGGAGCAAAATCTTTACTATTTGCATCTAGATGAACTTGATGGAAAAGATGTTGAATTTCTCCAAAAGAAATTAAAAGATGTTGACGATCAAAGAATTTTTGCGGTAGCAGAAGCATTACGCCAAGGAATTAGTGAAAAAGAAATTCATGATATCACAAAAATTGATTTATGGTTTATCGATAAAATCAAACATTTAGTAGAAGTAGAAAAGGAATTACAAAATAAAGAATTAAGTGGAGAGTTATTGAAAAAAGCTAAACGTTTAGAATTCCCAAATCAAGTAATTGCTAAGTTAACAGGTAAAACTAGTGATGAAGTAAAAAATATGTGCCAAGAAAATAAAATTAACGCAGTGTATAAAGTGGTTGATACATGTGCGGCTGAATTTGATGCAACAACTCCATATTATTATTCAGTCTATGGTGGAGTAAATGAAGTAAATCCAGCTGATGATAAGAAAAAAATAATGGTTTTAGGTTCAGGACCAATCAGAATTGGACAAGGAATTGAATTTGATTATTGCTCAGTTCATTGCGTTTGGGCTTTAAAAGAAGCTGGTTATGATACAATTATTGTAAATAATAATCCTGAAACAGTAAGTACTGACTTTGATATTGCAGATCGCTTATATTTTGAACCATTAACACCAGAGGATGTTGAGAATATTGTTAATATCGAACATCCTGATGGAGCAATTGTTCAATTTGGTGGTCAAACTGCAATCAAACTAACAAAGGCATTAATGGAGATGGGGGTTAAAATTTTAGGAACATCAGCTGACGATGTTGATGCAGCTGAAGACCGTGAAAGATTTGATGAGATTTTAGAAAAATGTGAAATTGATCGTCCTCGTGGTTCAACAGTCTTTACAATTGAGGAGGCTTTAGAAGTTGCTAATCGATTAAAATATCCAGTTTTAGTTCGTCCTTCATATGTTTTAGGGGGAGCAGGAATGGAGATCTGTTTAAATGATGGTGATGTAAAGAAATTTATGAAAATCATTAATCGTCAATATCAAGAACACCCAATTTTAATTGATAAATATTTAGCTGGTAAAGAAGTAGAAGTTGATGCTATTTGTGATGAAAATGGAATACTGATTCCGGGAATTATGGAACATGTTGAACGTGCGGGAGTCCATTCAGGTGATAGTATATCAGTTTATCCAACTCAAAAGATCAAACAGCATATTAAAGATACGATTGTTGAATACACAGGTCGTTTAGCTAAAGCTTTAAATGTCATCGGTTTAATTAATATTCAATTTATTGTATATGAAGACCAAGTATATGTAATTGAAGTAAATCCTCGTTCAAGTAGAACAATTCCATATATTTCTAAAGTAACAGATATTCCGGTGGTAGATGTGGCAACTCATGTTATTATGGGAAAAACAATTAAAGAACAGGGATATGAATATGGCTTAGCACCAGAAAAAGAAACAATTGCGATTAAAATGCCGGTTTTCTCTTTTGAAAAAATTAAGGGAGCTGAGATTAGTCTTGGTCCAGAAATGAAATCAACAGGAGAAGTGCTTGGAATTTCAACTGATTATGATGAGGCAATTTATAAAGCATTTATTGGTTCAGGAATCAATTTACCAAAGAAAAAGAATATTATTTGTACGATTAAAGATTCTGCAAAAGATGAATTTTTACCAATTGCAAAACAATATTATATGTTTGGTTATGATTTATATGCAACCGAAGGAACTTATAATTTCTTAAAAGAAAATGATGTACCAGTTAGTTTAGTGAATCGCATTAGTGCTAAAAGTAACACATTGTTTGATTTAATGTTAACAGATACTGTTGATTTAATCATTGATATTCCCACTCGTAATGATAACTTAAAAGATGGTTTCTTAATTAGAAGATTTGCTGTAGAAGCAGGAATTCCAATCTTTACTTCATTAGATACTGCTCAAGCATTGATTACTAGTTTAGAAAAACGTCATAAAGGGGATACTTCTTTAGTAGATATTACTAAACTAAAATAGTTTAAAACAGACTTAGTGAGATTGCATCATTAAGTCTGTTTTTTGTAAAATATAAACTTTGATAAGTAGTTTCTTGATAAAATTATGGTCAATAACATTATTATTTTGAGTTGTTAATGAAGATAATTAACTTTATGTTTTTTTATATTGAAGTATAATTATTGAAAGAGGTAGATAATATGTATACATATGAGATGCTATATCGGTTGTGTAGCTAAGAATCTAGTGATAGTGTGATTGCACACTATTTATTAATGCATTTAAATTCATTGGAACAGTTGACGATTAAGAAAGTTATTGATGATGTAGGGATCTCTAAGGCTTCTTTACATCGTTTTTTTAGTAAGGGTGGCTATGAGAGTTTTAAAGACTTAATTACTATATTAGATGAAGAAGTAAAACAGAAAAAATGTTTAATATTGATTATCAACAGTATCGTTCCAATATGGCTTGGAGTGCTCTAGAAACTGAGTTTGAAGATCATCAAATTAGAATTCTAATAAAGACAATAAAAAAAGCTAAACGAGTTGTTTTTTATGGTAATTCATGGGAGATATCATGTTTTAAAAGACTTAGTTTTTATTTATTTAATCATGGGATCGATATTTAAATTTTTATAATCTTAGAGTTTCTTATAATAAGATTATATCTAGTTAAAAGTAATGAAATTAGATTATTTTCTTGATATAGGTTACAATTACATATGGAAGTGATAAAATGAATATGAAAAGATATGAATTTGATGCTGTAATTAAAAAAGTACCGAATATAGATGGTGCTTATGTTGATTTTCCATACGATGTAAAAAAGGAATTTAATAAAGGACGTGTAAAAGTCATTGCTACATTTGATGGAATCGAATATTTAGGAAGTTTAGTAAAAATGAAAACCCCTAATCATATTATTGGGTTGAGAAAAGATATTCGAAAAATAATTAATAAACAACCAGGAGATATTGTTCACGTAACGATTCAAGAACGTGAATAATAGTAAATAAAACAAGGGGTGAAAAAGATGCTAAAAGTAGAGTCTAAATACACAAAGAAGTACCTATTCGCCATCTTGTTTTTTATTATAATGTCAATTATATGTGTAACTATTTTTTTAACTAATATCAATAGTGGGATTAATGAAAAAGTTCAAGAAATTTTACTTAACGAAGTAATTTCTCATCGCAAAAGTTTGGAAGCGACGATCTCTATACAATATCAAGAATTAGAAGGGATATCTGAGTATATCACTAGCTTAAACACACGTGATATGTCACAATTGATAAATTTTACTAAAGCATTTGTTTCTAAAAATGGATTTGATCGAATTGTTGTGGCGTTTGAAGATGGAATTGGATATCTAAGTGATGGTAGTAGTTATGATATAAGTACTAGAGGATATTATCAAGATACGATGAATGGAGGAGCTAGAAATAGTGAACCAGTAGATTCAGTTATTGATGGTGAGCGTAGGATGGCTTTATCTGTTCCAATTTATAGTCAACATGGTCAAATAATCGGTATGGTAATGGGATCTTATGATGTACGGGCAATTAGTGAAATTGAGTTTTCTAATTTATATAATAACAAGGGTTATACTTATTTAATTGATTATTCTGGTAATTTTTTGATTAATGATCAGAAGCTTCATAATTATCAAGGGAATTTTTATGACTATTGTCAGGAAAGTAATATTTTAAGTAATCAGCAGCTACAGCAGATAAAAACAGACATTAGTAATTATGTTTCAGGATGTGTTTTGACTAAAGGAGGTAAAGAAACACGCTATTTAGTATATGTTCCTTTAGAGTCAAGTGAGTGGGTAATTTGTTATTCTGTATTAGTCTCTGATGCATTTCAGGATTATCAGTTTATTATGAAATATGAGACATATTTGCTGGGAGCTGTTGCAATGGTTCTAACAGTTACGGTTCTTTATATTTTTATTGTAAATAAAAAAGAGCGTCGTGTTTTGTTAAAAAGAGCTGATTATGATAGTTTGACAGGTTTATATAATCGTCGGAAATTAACAGAGGAAATTAAGAGGTATTTAAAAGCTCAAAGTGAATTTGGATTAGCGATTTTAGATATTGATGATTTTAAGAAAATCAATGATACATATGGTCATCCTATTGGTGATATTATTTTGAAAGAAATTGGACAAATTTTAAGAGATAATTTTGGTGAATATTTGGTCGGACGTTTAGGCGGTGACGAGTTTGTTATCTTAATTGAAAATGTTCAAATTATTAATATTGTTATTCAAAAACTTGAACTGACTTGTAACCAAATTGCTAAAATAAAAATAGAAGAACATCCAGATATTGTTGTCACATGTAGTTGTGGGTTAGCAGTTGCACCAAAGGATGGAGAAACCGTAGCGGAACTATATAAGGCTGCAGACAGTGCCTTATATATTGCTAAATCATTAGGAAAAAATAAATTGGCAAAATTTTAAGGAGAAGAAGATGAGATATACAGGATTTGTAATATCAGTAAAAGACATTAATGCATCAAAAAAATTTTATGAAGAACTATTTGATTTAGAAGTTTATCAGGATTATGGAATAAATATTACGTTTGATTGTGGATTATCATTGCAGCAAGATTTTGACTGGCTTATTAATATAGAGAAAGAGAAGATTATTGAAAAAGCAAATGATCATGAAATTTGTTTTGAAGAAGAAAATTTTGATGCATTTTTAAAAAGATTATCTGTGTACCCACAAATAGAGTATCTTGATGATGTTATAGAGCATAGCTGGGGTCAACGAGTAGTCCGTTTTTATGACTTGGATAAACATATTATTGAAGTAGGTGAGTCGATGAAGATGGTAATTAACCGTTTTATTGATCGTGGGATGACAACGGAGCAGATTTCAAAAAAAATGGATGTGTCAGTTGCTGATCTTAAAAAACTGCTTAATGATTAAAAAGAATATTAAAGTAATAAAAGACCGTCAATGATCTTATTTTAAATCTAATAAGTTCATTAAACGGTCATTTTTTTCTAATGATTTAAAGACAAGTGCGCCGATAATTAAAACAATTAATTCTCCAACAGCAACATAGATTGCGTTTATTACATATGGAATATTGAAAGCATACCATAATTCAGCCCCAATAATCATTCCTGTTATAATTGCTCCTGCTCCAGCAGCTAAATAGCGATTTTTAATCAAGTACATAGCAATACATACTATAATCGTACTTAAAGTTCCAAAGACAATATCTAACATCCCCATTGGTGAAAATAGATTAGCAATAATGCAACCAATCGTTAAGCCAGGAATATAGCGTCGATTATAAAATGCTAAAAAAACAATTATTTCTGATAGCCTAAATTGGATTTCTGAATATGCGATGGGTGAGATTGCTAAAGTGAGTACAGCATAAACCCCCGCAATCATCGCATTGATTACAACCAGTTTTACTGAAATACCTTTGTTCATATATTATATCCTTTCATAGTATTATTTTCACTTAAATGTCACCTCATTGAAAACATGGATATTATATACGATTTTAAGTAAAAAGACTAGTCTTTCTGTATAGGAATATGAGAATTAAAATATTTTATATAAATACAACAATATTTAAAATTAAATACTTGCTCTTTTTATCAAAAAGATTAATCCTAATTAATAAAATATGTGATACGATAATAATGATGTATAATTACGAAAGGAAGGTTAACATGTCACATCGTATAGTGGTGCGCAAACACGAAAAAATTGATTATCAGCGCAGTACTTTCTTTACACTTGCCCACACACATTATGATAAAGATTATTATATGGAAAATCATTGGCATAATAGTATTGAAATCACTTATGTAGTAAAGGGCTTAAAGGTTCAACAGATGGAGAATAAAGAAGTTATTGCACCAGCAGGAACTTTGTTATTAGTGAATTCGGGAGTAATTCATGATGTTGATGTAAAGAAGGGATTAGAGGGGATTGTCTTATTGATTGACCGTAATTATATTGACCATGTTTGTCCACAATGTATTGAACGTGGTTTTAGCTTGGAAAAAGAACCATTAGCTAAAAAGAAAATTGTGGATTATTTATTCAAATTAGTAGAAGCCTATGAAAATAATAATAAAGTTAAAGCTAATATTATTGTTTTAGAAATTATTAGTGTTTTGGCTGAACAGTTAATGTTAGAGGGGCATTATATTAAAGAAAAGCATGATGATGAAAGTTATGAATTAGTTATTTCGATTACTGAATATATTGATTATCATTATGCTCAAAAAATTAGTTTAGATGATTTAGCAAGAATGACATGCTATAACAAGACTTATTTATCAAATATTTTTAAGAAAAAGACAGGTATTACTATTTTTGAGTATTTACGTAATGTCAGAATGCAGCATTGTTTATATGAACTAAAACATTCTGATGATACGATTGTAAGTATTGCTTTAAATAACGGATTTGCAAATATTCAAATATTTAATCGTGTATTTAAAGAAGTTTATCAAATGACACCAAAGCAGTATCGTGAAAAGAATAAGAAGTAAAGATTAATGAAGATTAAAACAAATAAACAACAATAATAATAAAATCCGCCATGCTAAGATAAGTGTCAAAGAGGAGGATGTTATGAAAAAGATTAAAAAGTTTTTATCATCGCTAATTGCAATAATGATAGTTGCAACAATGGTTACTTCTAATCTAAGTGCATTAGAGGTAAATAGCTCGTTTGTTCAAAATACGAACACAAGTAATACATATGGTTATGTAAATTATGAAACAGATCAATTTGAAACTTATAGTAAGGTTTCAGGAAGTGCTGGGAATTATACAAGCATTGCTTCAAAAGTTTATAAACCATTATCTGGAGATACTCTAATCGTTGTTTTTCATGGTAATGGAGAAGGTGGTGTTGATGGGGTTAGTAATAACTACTCACAGATAGCTGCTAATCGTTTAGCTGTAACTTATACAACTGATGAACTACAAAGTGCTTTTAAGGGAGCTTATGTATTAGCTTTTCAAGCACCAGATTATTGGTATAATGATTATACGCAACAAGCAAAAACTATTATTGATCAAGCTATAGCAGAATTTGGAATTAAAGAAGTATTTGTTTCTGGATTATCAGCAGGCGGTTTAATGACACAACGGATGTTAGCAAAATATGGTGATTTCTTTGCAGGCGCATTAATGTCATGTGCTGCTATTGCTAAAAATGACCAATATGTTGAAGGTCTAGGTGGAAATTACACTGATTCTACTGAATATTTAGATGCTGGTGATGCTTATACAAGTGGTGATACCTTTAAGAAACCAGTTGATTTCAATCAATATTTAGCTAATTATGACGAATGGCTAGAAAATATTGCCGTAAGCAATGTTCCGATTTTCATGGTACATTGTTATTATGATACAACAATCTATTATGGATGGACTCAATATGCTTATAATATGATTAAATCCTATCGTGATGACAGGGGGCTTGATGGAGATATCTACTGTGGTTTATTTGAGGATGTCAGTTATCCTGATGAAACATATAGCAGCGCTCACTGGTCGTGGATCAAAATGTTGAATGGTGATGTTTATGCTTCAACTAATGCGAGTTTAGATACGATTACATGGTTTAAATCTTTATCAACTTCAACTAATGATTATCAATTAAAAACAGTTACTAATCCTGTAGCTGGAGAAGCAGCAGGTGACAATATTTATGCTTATAACTTAATTGCTACAGTAACTAATAGTGGTGAAAAAATAACGGCTCTTGAAATTGATATGAACGGTAAGAAAGTTGATGCTTCTAAATTAACAACTGAGATGTTTAAAATAACCGGATACAATAGTGATGCTAGTGGTTTGGTTAAAGGTGATGTTCAGTCTTATGGAATTTTTGGAAGCGAAGATGAGCCTGTAGATATTGAGGTGGCTAGAGTATCAGTAAATGAAAAGGGTAATATCATATTAGATTTAGCAACACAGAATGGAGTATTAAATTATACTTCTTTGGCTCGTAATCTTGCGACTAAGATTAGATATAAACTAGCATCAGTAGCTCTACCAATGATTGTTGAGGATAATTCAACAACAAATCGTGATGATAAACAAACAGCTGTTAAAACAGGCGATGATTTAAATGTTTTAGGTGCTGGAAGCTTAATGATTATTTCATTGATGATGGTAGCTGTATCTAAACGAAAATTTGATTAAGAAAAAGTTCTACATTTTTGTAGAACTTTTTATAACTATTTAAATAAACCTAAGTTAATACAAGCGTTATAAATACCATCATCATCAATACTGTCAGTGACAAAAGTTGCAATGTTTTTAAGATATGCGTCACCTTGTCCCATGCAAATAGAGATAGCAGCATGATTAAACATCTCAACATCATTTAAAGAATCGCCAAAACAAATATATTTATCAAGATTATATTGTTTTAAGATAACTTGAATACCAGTTGCTTTAGTTGCATCAGCATGAGTTATATCACAATATGTAGAGACTCCGGGTAAGATATGTAAACCTTCTAATTGTTTAAATGGCGCATAATCATATCCCTTTGGTCCATAGGCAATCATCGCCTCAACTTTTTGGTTTTGATAAATACCTACCGGAGGGATGATAGAGTTAAAAAATTTGCGTGCAGTGTAAACATTTTCATCGGGCTCTTGGGTAATGATTCGATGCTCCATTTTTAAAGCGAGTGGAATATTATTATCTTTAGCAATTTTTATACAACGATGGACTATTTCCGGGGAAATAACCAATTCTTCGACGATTTGAAAATTTTTATTAAGCACAGTTTGACCATTATTACAAACAAAGCCGTCCCAATTAGCAATATCAACAACCCCGGTACGTTTTAATGAATTAACAGCACGACCAGTTGCAATTCCAATTTTATAACCATTCTCTTGTAATTTTTGTAATGCTTTTTTAGTTGATGGAGTAACCTGGTAGTCATGGTTATCCATTAATGTTCCATCAACATCAAAGAAAATCATTGGTTTCATAAGCTCCCCCTTTTCATGCGTATATTTTAGCAAGCATACCTATGAATGTAAACAAAAAAGGAATATGACTAAACATATTCCTTAATTAAATTATTTTCCGCTTGGTAAAAATGGAATTAATCCCGCTGCTACGGCACTGATTGGCATTGATTGAAGAACTACTTTTCCTGGTCCTGTGACAACCGTATTAAAAAAACCTTCACCACCTAACAGTTTATTTTTAACTCCTTTAACGCTTTGAATTTCCATCTTGCATGTAGCATCCATCATAGCTAGATATCCTGTATCAATAACCATTTGTTGACCAGGTAATAAATCGTAAGAAATAGCTGAACCGTCAATTTCTAAAAAGACAGTACCTGTACCGCTGATCTTATTCATAATGAATCCTTCACCACCAAAAATTCCTGTTGCCATTTTTTTATTGAAAAAAACTGACATGTCAATTCCTGAAGTTCCTGCTAGGAATGATGACTTTTGTACAATAATTTCATGATTTGGATTAATTTCAACAGCTTCGATTGACCCTGGAAAAGAAGATGCAAAAGCAATCATGCCGTCTTCTTTAGCATGATAACGATTTTGGAACATTGTTTCTCCACTAAACATTCGACCAAATGCTTTACCAAAACCACCACTTGTTGTTTCCATTTCCATAACGGGATCCATCCAACTCATGGCACCGCTATCAGTAATCATTGATTCTCCTTTTTCTAAGTGACAAATCACTACAGGGAGATTGTCCCCTTTAATCTCGTATTTCATTTTATTTCTCCTTATTTATTGCGATACAAACTGGTGCAGGAATAGCTAAAGTTGAAGCTGTTCTAACTAGTTGTTCGCTTTTTTCATCAAATGTTAATAACTCTAATTCATCATCGTCTTGCGCACCAACAATTACATATTTATCATCAATAATATTAAAATCACGAGGATTTTTACCAGTATGAACCATATATAGTAATGAAACTTTACCAGTTTCTTGGTTGACTCGATATAGAACGATGCTATCATGACCACGGTTTGAAATGAATAAATGATTTCCTGTCGCACTTAGACGAATAGCGCTAGCGCTCGAAAAACCGTGAAAATGACGAGGCGTTGTATGAATAACTTGAATTAGATTTAAATATTTATCATTATATTTATAAACCATTAAATTATTAGAAATCTCATTTACTAGATAAGCAAAACGACCATCTTTAGAGAAAATCATGTGACGTGGTCCAGAGCCTGGTACCACATTTAAAGTATGTTCAACATCTTCTTCTAATTTTCCATCCTGATAAGTATACATGATTACTTTATCAGCTCCTAAATCAACAGCATAAACAAATTCCTTATCAGGGGTTATTCCAACATAATGGCAGTGTGGTCCAGTTTGTCGTTTTAGTAGATCGGGACCAAGTCCAGTATGGTGGATAGCACAGATTTTTTCTTTAATAAAATTATTTTCTAATAAATATGATGCTGTGGAACCAACATGATAGTTAGCTGCAAAAAGATATCGTGAATTATCACTAACACATAAATGGGTATAAGAACGTCCATTAGAATTATAATTATTGTTGGGAATAAGTTCTTCTTTGTGAATTGAAAAACTTCCAATTCCACCTCCATTATTAAGTCGACTAGCATTTTTGTAAGCTACGTATAAAATATTATTTTTAGTGATCATGTAAGATGGATAATCATGGGTTACTATATGTTGTACCAGAGATAATTTTTGATTTTCTTCATTAAGATCAATAATGTAAATTCCTTTATTGTCACTTTTACCATAACTAGATACATAGAATGTTTTCATGTTAAAACCTCCTTGTTTTTATTTTATCATAAATTATTAATGAAAGGGTTTTATTATACCATTTTTGCAATAAATTTTTATTCTTAATAAATGTTTTATTAACTACTAACCATTGAATTTGATTATAAATGGTTGATTATAAAAATAAAAGATATTTAGTAATTTATTTGTGTAGACAATATATATTATTTGGACTATTATAGTAAATAATTAATGTATTTGTTTATAATTAAAAGTGAAAGTGAGATGGTATAAGTGAAATCATATCAGAAGATAGAAACTGCTGCTAAGGAACTTGTTAAAACAAAAAATTTGAGAATATTACTGTTAAAATGATCTGTCAAATGGCAAATGCTTCGAGAAAAACTTTTTATGCATTATATCATGATAAATATGAAGTGATTGAACGCATTGTTGTTGATAATGTGATTAGTGATTTAAAAGGAATGCTAGAATTGTTAGGAAAGGTGGAATTAAATCAACCGATTATATTAGAAAAGATGTATCAACATTTTTATGACGAAAAAGAGTTTTATGTAAAGGCTATAAATATTGAGGGGAATAATTCTTTAGAACATTGTCTTTTATATTGTTTTGAGGAAATTAACTTAGAGATATTAAAAGATGTAGAAATAAGTTTAGTCGAAAAGGAGTATGCAGCTTACTTTTTTGCTGCTTCACAAGTTATGTTAATAAAGAAATGGTTGATTAATGATTTAGAACTTACACCACGAGAGATGGTGTTAAGTTCTCATAAATGGGCAGTTAAAGCTATGGTTAATAATTATTTTTAAAGAAGGTGACAAATATTAATGATTGTTACTTTTTTAGTTACGCTTAGTCTTACCTGAATTTAGCGATAGAATCTTATTGTTAAGATCACTGAAAACTTAGCTATGGCCGTGACTGGTTTAGAAGAAATTATTGAAGTACCTGATTAAGAAATACCTAACAATAATGGCAAACAAGATATCCAAAATTATTGGGATCTACAAGTGATGGGATTAAGATGGTACCTATATAAATTATGGCAATTAATGTAATTGGGGTGATAGTGGTGAAAAAGAGGAAGAAAAGCTAAATGTTGGAAGTCACTTTGAATAATGGTTTTTAAAGAAAAAAATAATGATTGTAATAGTTCTTCACCTTTACCTCAAACATAAAATGTTATATAATGAGTAAAATAAATTGGAGGAAAGAAATATGGATGAGAACTTATTATTAACATTACTTCATAATAATGCACGTATGGACGTTACGGATCTTGCGATGGCATTAAACGAAACAGAAGATAATGTTGTTGATACCATCAGCCAATTAGAAAAGGATAAAGTTATCTGCGGATATCATACGATTATTAATTGGGATCGTACAAACGTTGATAATGTAATGGCATTAATTCAAATTAATGCAACTCCTGAACGTGAGTATGGTTATGATCGTATTGCTAAAAAGATCTATGCATTCCCAGAAGTAGATACAATGTATTTGCTAAGCGGAAGCTTTGAATTCGTTGCGATTGTTAAAGGACACACAATGCAAGAAGCCGCCCGTTTCGTTGCCTCTAAATTGGCACCATTAGAAGGGGTAACTGGTACTGCAACAATGTTTGTATTAAAGCAATATAAAAATAATGGATTAAGTTTTGATGATGATGACAAAGAAGCTGCAGAAAGATTATTGGTAACTCCATAATGGATTTCAATAAGGTATTAAATGATACAGTAAGAGAAATACCACCTAGTGGTATTCGAAAATTCTTTGATTTAGCTAATCAAATGGAGGGAGTTATATCTTTAGGGGTTGGGGAACCCGATTTTGATACTCCATGGAAAATTAGAGAGGCTGCAATTTATTCAATTGAACAAGGTAAAACCTTTTATACAGCTAATCAAGGTTTAGTAGAACTGAGAAAAGAAATTTGTCGTTATCAAAAAAGAAGATTTGGTTTGGATTATTGTTATGATAAGGAATGTATCGTTACAGTTGGGGGCTCAGAGGCGATTGATCTTGCTTTTCGTGCAATTATCAATCCTGGAGATGAAGTGATTTTATTACAGCCGAGTTATGTCGCATATACTCCAGGAGTTGCTTTAGCAGGTGGAAAGGTAGTAAATATTGAGCTTAAAGAAGACAATGAGTTTAAATTAACACCTGAATTATTAGAAGCTGCTATTACACCTAAAACAAAAGCAATCTTATTAAACTATCCAAGTAATCCAACAGGTGGATTTATGACTCGTGAGGATTATGAAAAGATTGTTTCAATTATAAAAAAGCATGAGATTATTGTAATAACTGATGAAATATATGCCGAATTATCATATGAACAAAAATTTTGTTCAATTGCTGCATTTGATGAAATCAAGGATCAGGTAATTTTAGTCAGCGGATATTCTAAAGCTTATGCAATGACAGGCTGGCGTTTAGGATATGTATTAGCTAATGAAGTTTTGACTAAAGCAATGAATAAAATTCATCAATATGTAATCATGTCAGCACCGACAGGTGCTCAATATGGAGCAATTGAAGCAATGCGTCATTGTGATAATGAAATTGAAGAAATGCGAAAAGCATACATGCTTCGTCGTAATTACATTGTTAAAGCATTTAATGATTTAGGATTACATACATTTACTCCTCAAGGAGCATTTTATGTATTCCCGTGTATTAAATCAACAGGAATGACTTCTGATCAATTTTGTGAAGAATTATTAAAGGATCAATTAGTTGCTTGTGTCCCTGGTACTGCCTTTGGGGAAGCTGGTGAAGGATTTATTAGGGTATCGTATGCTTACTCAATCGAACAAATCAAGGAAGCTACATCAAGAATAAAAAAATTCCTAGATAAATTGAAAAAATAACGTTAATAGCGTTATTTTTTTGTATTTTCATGTGATACAATAGTGATATATAAGTTATTGGAGGGATAGCATGAAAAATGAGCAGTTACGGAATTTTATTAAAGTTGTTGATTGTGGCAGTATCAATAAAGCTGCTGAACAACTTTATGTTTCACAGCCAAGTTTAAGTCGTTCAATTCATTCATTAGAAGAGGAAATGGGGAAAGAATTAGTTATTCGCAGTAATCGGGGAGTTACACTTACGCCAACAGGGAGATTGCTATATTATTACGGGCGCTCAATTTTAGAACAGTTTCAAGTTTTAGAGAAATTAAAGAATTTAAGTGAGGAATCGATTTATAGTAAATTAGCAGTATCAGTCGATTCTATTTTTTTAAGGGATGACCTGATTTTACAATTCTATAATCACATTAGGTCTGCAGATACTGAAATAAAAATGATTGAGACTACGGCAGAAGAAGTTCTAAATAACGTTAGTGATATGACATCTGAAATAGGAATAGTAATTCTAAATAATTATCAGTTGGCAATCTTTAAAAAAATGACAGAATTGAAAGATGTAGAAATGATTGTACTTGGAACAGGACCATTATATGTTCATATAAACGAACAAAATCCGTTAGCTAAGGGCAAAATTATAGATGCTAAAGAATTGGTTAGCAGTACATATATCCATTTGCCTCATGATTTCTTTTCTAATTTAAATTTATCACTAACGATTGACGGCAGTATTCAAATCAGCAGTTTTCATAAAACTATTACGATGAGTAATTATCATGCTATTATCAATATGCTTAATCATACTGATGCTTTTATGTTGGGGCATAAATGGCAAATAGAAGAACTGAAACATTCAAGAATAAAAAGTATGCAGTTTCAAAATTGTAATATAAATAAATCATTCATTATTATTAAGCGTAAAAGAGAAATTTTATCAGATGCTGCTAAAATATTTTTAGAAATTATTAACGATAATTATGCGGATATGTAGATATACACAAAAAGTATAACTAGACCTACCAAGATAAGTATTAACTGCTTTTTGAATTTAGTATTAGAATATAGGTATAGAGACAGGAATGACAAATTCCGACACATATAATATAAAAAATACTAAAGGAGAAAATTATTATGAAAAAGAGTACATTATTAACAATGGCATCAGTTGGTGCCGTAGCTTTAACTTCTGCAATGACCTTTGCGGCATGGGATAATTTATCTGATACTACTACAAGCAATGAAGTGACATTTAAACAAATTAATGTGGAAAAGGCAGCTGATATTGTTCTTACCGAGCCAGTTGCTAGTGATTTAACTAGTTCTTACGTACCTAGTTCAAGTGGGGAAGTAACATTTAATATAACAGGTATAGATGCAGCTGATTTAAGTGGTAAGGAACTAAAATTAGAACCAGTAGTTAAAGCTAATGATACAGCAATTTCAACTGGCTATACTTTAGAAATTTATGATGGAACAGAGGAATCGGCAGAAAAAGTCGCCGGTAATGTTGATAAAAGTCTTACTGGAACTAATACTTACAAAGTAGTAGTTACTGCAACAGATGATAAAGCTGGAACTGATGCGTTAGCAAATAAAAAAGTAACTGTTGAACTAAAAGCAACATTACAAAAGACTACTGTTTAATGCTATCAATAATGGCATTTTTGTCCAAGTATATAATATAGGATGTGAAAGTCGTGAAAGAAAAGGTGAGAAAATTTAGCAAGCTGGCATATTGGCTGATATTGGGAATGATATTGATGTATATTGTTGGGATGCAATTTTATGCTCAAGAGATAACTGATTTTATTGGATATCGCTTTTATGCAGTCATGACGGATAGCATGGAACCTAGAATTCCAACGTATTCAATGGTACTTACTAAAACAATTGATGAAAATGAATCTATTGCCCCTGGAGAAATAATTACATTTAAAGTTCAGCGGGGAGAGCAAGAAATAGTGTTGACACATCATTTTAATAAAACACAAGAAGAAAATGGACAATTATATTATCGAACAAATGCCGAGGGTCGAGATGAATTAGATCTATATTATACAAAACGTAGTGATATCATTGGTAAATATGTTTGGCATATACCATTATTAGGAAAGTTTATTATGTTTATTCAAAGCAAATTCAGTTGGATTCTATATTGTGAATTTTTACTGATTTGGCTAATCAATAAAACAATAAAAGCTCACTGGGAAGAAAAGGGAGAGCTTGATGATGAGGTTAAAATACCGCGAAAATTGGATAACGCTTAGTTATCCTTTTTTGTTTTATTTTAGTTAAGGGAATGTTAAGAATTAGTAAAGTGTATATGCTTGCTCAACAAAGTGTAATATAATGATGAGAAATCCGGAGGTGGAATAGATGGAAAAGGAATTACCTATGTATTATAAAGTGGGTTTAAATGATAGTGAAGTCCAGGAAAGAATTGCTAAGGGGCAAGTTAACGGAGTTAGTAAACCTGTCAGTAAAAGTTATGGGCAGATTATAAAAGATAATGTTTGCACATTATTTAATCTTTTGAATTTTTTAATATTTGTAGCTTTAGTATTTGTTCAGGCTTGGTCAAATTTAGTTTTTATGGCAATTATTGTTACCAACTCAGTTATTGGAATTTGGCAAGAAGTAAAGGCAAAAAAACTAGTAGATCAATTATCAATTTTAACTAAGCCAACAATTATGGTTGTTCGTAACAGCAGACATGTAATTGTCGATATTAATGAAGTTGTTCTAGATGATGTTTTAGTTCTTGAAAGTGGAAATCAAGTATGTAATGATGCAACTGTGATTCATGGAATGATTGAGGCCAATGAGTCACTATTAACTGGGGAATCAGATCCGATTCATAAAAATATAGGTGGGCACCTGCTGTCAGGTAGTAGTGTAGTTTCTGGAAAATGTTATGCAAGGGTTAAAAATGTTGGTGATAGTAATTATGCAACAACTATTGTTAAAGAGGCACAAAAAGTTAAAGAGAAGAATTCTGAATTAATGGATTCAATGAATAAAGTTACAAAAGTTACTACTTTTATGATAATCCCATTGGGAATTATTTTGTTTGTTGAAGCAATGTATTTACGACAAGATACGTTATTTAATGCAGTTGTCTCTTCGGCAGCAGGATTATTAGGAATGTTGCCTAAAGGGTTAGTCTTGTTAACTAGTGTGTCGTTAGCAAATGGAGTGACTCGTTTAGCAAGACGTAAAGTGTTGATTCAAGATTTATATTCATTAGAGACATTATCGCATGTTGATGTTTTGTGTTTAGATAAAACAGGAACAATCACTGATGGAAAAATGAAGGTCGAAAAAACATATACGTTAGAAACAACTCAGAATTTTAAACTCGATGAAGTAATGGGCTCATATATGCGTGCCAGTGATGATAATAATGCAACTTTTCAAGCGATGAATAGCTATTTTGGAGAAAATAATCTTTATGAATATGTTAAAAAGATCCCATTTTCTTCATTACGTAAGTGGAGTGCGATTGAATTTAAAGGTATAGGAACCATCGTCGTAGGAGCAGCAGAAAAAATTATTTCTGGTGAACTGCCTGAAGATATTCATGAATTAATGTTGCAAGGAATGCGTGCGATTGCCATTGGTTATACTGAAAAGACTGTTGATGATAAAGAAGAGTTGCCACGATTACAACCACTAATGGCGATTATTTTATCAGATACAATTAGAAATAATACTAAAGAAACATTAGAATATTTTCATCAAGAAGGAATAGATGCGAAAATTATTTCTGGTGATAATGTAAATACAGTTATGGCAATTGCTAAAAAAGCAGGGGTATTAAATTATGAACGTTGCATTGATATGTCAACGATAAATGATGATGAAATTCAAGAGGTAGTTCGTAATTACACTATTTTTGGTCGGGTAACTCCTAGTCAAAAGAAAATGATTGTCGAAGCTTTAAAAAATGATGGTCATCATGTAGCTATGACAGGTGATGGAGTTAATGACCTGTTAGCGTTAAAAGAAGCTGATTGTTCAATTGCAATTGCTGATGGAAGTGATGCTTCAAAACAAATCTCACAAGTAGTTTTATTAAATTCAGATTTTACATGTTTACCAGATGTTCTTCTCGAAGGACGTAAAGTTGTTAATAATGTTACGCGTGTAGCGGGTGTATTCTTTATCAAAACAATTTATACGATTTTATTATCGTTGTTTTGTGTAATCAGTAATACTGCCTTCCCATTTATTCCGTTACAAATTACATTAATTGATTTATTGATTGAAGCAATGCCATCGTTTATGACGATTTTTGAAGCTGATACTCGTAAAATTACTGGACGTTTTTTGCCTAAAGTATTTAGTAAAGCAGCTGGTAATGCACTAAGTATTGTGATTTTATTCATTGCTATCATGATTTTTGGACCAATGTGGAAAATAAATGATTTAGAACTAGTAACATTAATGTATTTAGTTTTAGGAACTATTTCTATGGCAGCGGTAATACGCTCTTGTTATCCTTTTACAATGTTAAGAATTATTATCTGTACGATGATGGCTGGAGGTTTTTATGGTGCAGTATTATTATTTAGTGGTTTATTACATTTAGCACCGATAACATTAAATTTAGTTTTTATTGGTTTAATTTTATCTATTTTTGGACTATTTATTGAAAGGATTATTCATTTTGTTATTAAGAAAAGACTCGCATAATTGTTAAGGGATTGAAGACTTTTTGCTAATTTAAATAAATATATTTTATTGATAGCTAAGGAAGAACATTTTATCTGAAATGGATTTCCTTAGTTTTTCTTACGACAAATTTTAACAAAATAATTAAAAACCAAAATAACGGTTTTTAATTAGCTTATTTTTGGTATAAAAATTTTTTAAATTACTATAATAGAAGTAGTTAAAGGAGTGATATCATGAAAAAGCAAAGTTATCAAAAAGTTATAGATAAGGATATTATTGAAGTTAAACAGTATTTATTGGATATAAGTGAAGGATATTGGATGCAGGATATCCATGATCTTATTAATATAAGTATGGATGTTAAAATTATTCGCAAAAAATTAATGAGACGTAAGGATTTAGAATTAGCAGTATTTAGTAAGATAAAAAAACTAATTGATCAGGCTCAGGGTTTAAATGAGATGGAAAATCATTTGATCATGATGAATCTTTTATTGGATAAACATTATAGTCCGATGTTGACATATAAATATAAGTTATTAAATTATATTATTGAAAATGGTGGATTTTCAATTGAAACGTATTGTTTATTAAGACATCTAATTAAGTTTACTAATAATAATCTTAATGATTTTATCATGGCTTTGGCTACACGTTTAAACTTTAGTAATGAACGTTATCACTATCTTGCAAGTCATATCTTATTATTAGAAAAGCAATATAAAAAAGTATATAATCATCTTGAATACATTACAATTGATGAAAGACTGGGACGTTATTTACCGGCGTTGTATAACTTTAGTCCCCGATTATACAACAAATATGCTAGAATGATGTATATACCATTAAATTTAGCGATAATGTAGGAGTAAGGAAATTATGGGTGAAAAACTGTATTATGTTTTTAAAATCATTAAGGAAGCTAGGGAGCCGATTAGTGCTAAAGATATTTTAAAGCATTTGGAAAATTATGAGATTTTTCTAGATATTAAAACGGTATATAGTTTAATAAAAAAACTTAATGATTTTTATTATTGTTTGAGTAATAAGCAGTTAATAAAAACAATTAGAAGAAGGGGTTATATTATTGATGAGGATTTTTTTGAAGATGGACAGCTGCAGCTATTAATTGACAGTGTTTTATTTAATCCCAATCTTGATAAAAAATCAGCGAATGATTTAGTTAATAAATTAGCTTTGATTAGTTCGGTTATTCAAATGGAACGTTTAAATACGGAACATCAAAATGATAATGAATTAACATATGATCTATTATTAAATTTAACTACGGTAATCAAAGCAATTAATAACCACAAAAATATTGCTTTTAAATATATTAGTTATGATATCAAAGATAATGCTCTTCAAGAGGTATACCATACTAATGGTAATCTTAATCCTGAAACATATGTTATTTCCCCATATAAATTGATTCTTAGAAATTCTAATTATTATTTGATTGGTTATTTTGATAAAAGAAAAGATAGTTTAAGTGTTTATCGAATTGATCGAATGCGTATCGTGAGAAATCATAGCAGTAGTTATGAAGATATTCAAGATCGTTTCGATATGGAAAAAGAATTTGAAAATAATGTTAATATGTATGTTAGTAATGAACGAATCGATTTAAAGATTGCTTTTGAATCTAGTGTACTAAGAGAAGTTGTTAATCAGTTTGGACAAGATATTAATGTAAATAAATGCTTTGATGGTCGAATTGAAGCATTTATTAAAGATGTGGCTTTATCAGATGGTTTAATTGGCTGGATAATGATGCTTCAAGATAAGGTTGAAGTTGTTTTTCCTTTAAGTCTAAAAGAGATTGTAAAGACACGAATAAGGGCTATGTTAAGGATATATGAATAGAGAACTTGAGGGTTCTCTTTTTTCTTTACGTAAACTTAACATAATAAATACAATTTATTGATATATCGTAAATTGCAATTTGATTATTATATAGGTGTCTTAAGAAAAGATAAAGAAAGGGATTATTAAATATGAAAAAAGTATTCGGAGTTTTATTAACATTAGTATTATGCTTAGGGCTTACTGGATGTGGGGGATCTGGTGATGATTCTTCTGCAAGTGGAAACGATGTAAGCGGAAATGTTAGCCTTAACGGGTCTACATCTATGGAAAAATTCGTAAATGCTTTAAAAGAAGCGATTACTGAAGAATATCCAAACTTAACATTAGAACCACAATTTACTGGTTCAGGTGCAGGGATTGAAGCTGTTACAAATGGAACTGCTGATATCGGAAATTCTTCAAGAGCTTTAAAAGATGAAGAAAAAGCAAAAGGAATTGAAGAAAATATTGTTGCTATTGATGGTATTGCTGTAGTTACTCATAAAGATAACAAAGTGTCTGATTTAACTACTGATGACTTAAAGAAAATCTATACTGGTGAAATTACAAACTGGAAAGATTTAGGTGGTGATGATCAAGCAATCGTTGTTGTTGGACGTGAAGCTGGTTCAGGAACTCGTGGAGCATTTGAAGAAATTTTAGGAATTGAAGATGCTTGTAAATATGCTCAAGAATTAAACGAAACTGGTGCAGTAATGGCAAAAGTTAGTGAAACAGCAGGAGCAATTGGTTATGTTTCTTTAGATGTTGTTGATGACACAGTTAAATCATTAAAATTAGATGGTGTAAAAGCTTCTGAAAAAACTATTAAAGATGGAAGCTACACTTTACAAAGACCATTCGTAATGGCTACTAAAGGAAAAATCAGTGAACAAAGTAAAGAAGTACAAGCTGTGTTCGATTTTATCAATAGTGAAGCTGGACAAAAAGTTATTGAACAAGTTGGTTTAATAATTCCAGATAAAAAATAGGAGTTAATTATGGAAAAAGATATGTTATCTATTATAAGTAATAGAAAAACAAAATCTTTGGTAGAGAAAACAGCCGCGATAATTTTTCGTGGCTGTGCTGTTATGTCTATCATTGCTGTTGTCTCTATTACAGGTTATATGATTATTTCTGGTACACCAGCTATTTTCAAAGTGGGAATACTAGATATTCTTTTTGGAACTGTTTGGGCGCCAACCGCTGCTGATCCTCAATTTGGAATCCTTTTAATTATACTTACCTCAATTATTGGTGTTTTTTTAGCTATTTGTATTGGGGTACCAATCGGATTGTTTACAGCTATCAATTTAGCTGAATTGGCAAATCCGAAAGTGCGTAAAATTGTTAAATCTGCAATCGAATTACTTGCCGGAATTCCTTCAGTGGTATATGGATTACTAGGAATTTTAATTATTTGTCCGTTTATGTATAGGTTAGAATTATTAATTTTTGCAGGATCAAAGACTCATCAGTTTACTGGTGGGGCAAATCTGATTTCAGCAATTTTAGTTCTTGCGATTATGATTTTACCAACTTTGATCAATATTACTGAAACAGCTTTAAAGGCAGTTCCAGATGATTATCGTAAAAGTTCATTGGCTTTAGGGGCAAGTCAAATGCAAACAATTTTTAAAGTTGTTTTGCCTAGTGCTAAATCAGGGATAGTTTCAGCAATTGTATTAGGAGTAGGGCGTGCAATTGGGGAAGCAATGGCAATTTTATTAGTAGCAGGAAACTCAGTTAATCTGCCTTTACCATTCAATTCAGTTCGTTTTTTAACTACGGGAATTGTTTCTGAAATGGGATATGCCTCAGGGACACACCGTCAAGTTTTATTTACGATTGGATTAGTACTATTTGTTTTCATCATAATTATTAACTTGATCCTAACATTTATTATTAAGAGAGGAGATCAGCATGAATAGTATCTTTGAAAGAAGACATCGCAGCAGCGATAAAATATTAAATTTTTTGATACAGCTTTCTAGTGCCTTGTCAGTGCTGATCTTGGTTGTATGTATTGGATATATTTTATATCGTGGATTACCATACTTTAATTTTTCATATTTAATTAATACTACTAGTATTTTAAAAGGTACGGTAGGGATACTACCAAATATTATTAACACATTATATATTATTGTAATTACTTTATTAATTGCCTGCCCAATTGGGATTGGGGGAGCAATCTATTTAAATGAGTATGCAAAAAATAAGAAATTTGTTAATATTATTTCTTTTACAACTGAAGTATTAGCGGGAATTCCTTCGATTATATATGGTTTATTTGGGATGTTATTTTTTGGAAATTTATTAGGATTTAAATTCTCAATATTAACGGGTTCTTTCACACTTGCAATTATGATCTTACCAATTATTACAAGAAATACTCAGGTAGCTTTAGAAGGGGTACCAAAAAGTTATCGTGAAGCTGCATTGGGTATTGGAGCTACTAAATGGTATATGATTAGAACTGTGTTATTGCCAAGTGCTATGCCAGGAATTTTAACGGGTGTGATCTTAGGAATGGGTAGAATTGTTGCAGAATCAGCGGCGTTATTGTTTACAGCTGGTTCAGTAAGTGTTTTGCCAAAAAATATCTTTACACATTTATCAAGTTCAGGTGCAACACTAACGATTCAATTATATTTGGAGATGGCTAAAGCTAATTATGAATCGGCCTTTGTGATTGCCTTAGTTTTAATTGTTATTGTTTTAGGATTAAATATGTTAGCAAAACTGATTACAAATAAATTTGATGTAAATAGGGTGGATTAGAATGGAAAATAAAATTGAAGCAAAAAATCTAGATCTGTATTATGGTGAAAAGCATGCTTTAAAAAATGTTAGTCTAGATATTAAAACAAATAAAATTACGGCTTTTATCGGGCCTTCCGGTTGTGGTAAATCAACATTTTTAAAGACATTAAATCGCATGAATGATTATGTTAAAGATATTAAGATAACTGGTAGTGTGGTTCTTGATGGTGAAGATATTTATGATAGTCGTGTTGATACAACGGTTTTGAGGAAAAAAGTTGGAATGGTTTTCCAACAGCCAAATCCGTTTCCGATGAGTATTTATGATAATATCGCATATGGACCAAGAATTCATGGAATCAAAAATAAAAAACAGTTAGATAAGATTGTTAAAGATTCATTAGAAGCAGCTGCTTTATATGAAGAGGTAAAAGATCGTTTGCACAGCAGTGCTTTAGGATTATCTGGAGGACAACAGCAACGTTTGTGCATTGCTCGTGCTTTAGCAGTAGAACCTGATGTGATCTTATTAGATGAACCAACAAGTGCATTGGATCCAATTTCAACATTAAAAATTGAAGAATTGTTAATGGAACTTAAAGAAAAGTATACGATTGCAATTGTTACACATAATATGCAGCAAGCGAGTCGTATCGCTGATTATACTGCGTTTTTCTTAGTAGGTGAGATGGTTGAATATGGAAAAACTAAGGATGTTTTTGCAATGCCTAAAGATAAACGTACTGAAGATTATATTACCGGAAGATTTGGATAGGAGAAAAAAATGTTAAGAACAAATTTTGAAAATGATTTAAACAAATTACACGTAGATCTTGATAAGATGTGTCATCTAGTTATTTTAGCAATTGAAAACTGTATTGTGGCATTTAAATCAGGAGATCGTGAATTATGCCGTGATATTTTAGCTGGAGACAAAGTGATTAATGATATGGAAAGAACGATAGAAGCTCGTTGTCTATCGTTAATTTTAAAACAACAGCCTGTAGCTAGTGATTTAAGAAATGTGTCTACAGCTTTAAAAGTCGTTACAGATTTAGAAAGAATTGGTGACCAAGGAGCAGATATTGCAGAAATTTTATTAGATACAGATGTAACCTGCCCTTATAAAATGGTTGAACATATACCTAATATGGCTCATCTTGCTAAAAATATGGTTAAACAATCAATTGAAGCTTTTCATCAGCATGATTTAAAAAAAGCTTCAGAAGTAAAAAAATTGGAAGATGATATGGATGGACTATTTGAAGAAGTTAAGGTAGAATTAATACAAATAGTAAATGAGTCAAAGGAAACGATCGATTTAGCGATTAACTTCCTAATGATTGCTAAATATTTCGAAAGAATTGGTGATCATGCTGTAAATATTTGTGAATGGGTTGAATTTAACCAAACTGGAACAGTTGATAATTATCGTTTGATCTAAGGGGGACTGAACATGGGTGAACGTATATTTGTAGTTGAAGATGATGAAAATATCCGCGAGATAATTAATTTAGCATTAGTAAGCAATGGTTATGAAGTTGTTCAATTTGATAATGCTATCGATGCACTGGCAGAAATTGATAAAAAAGCACCATCATTAGCTATTTTTGATTTAATGTTACCAAAAATGAGCGGAATTGATGCAATCAAGGAAATTCGTGAAACTGATAGTGAATTACCTATCTTAATTTTAAGTGCTAAAGATCGTGAGATAGATAAGGTTAATGGTTTAGATAGCGGTTCTGATGACTATATGACTAAACCGTTTGGGATTCTTGAATTGCAAGCTCGCGTTCGCTCATTATTAAGACGCCATGTTACTAGCGATATTATTAGAACTAAACATCTTACTGTTGACAAGCAAACACGTTTAGTAAAATTAGATGATCAGAAATTAGAATTAACTAATAAAGAGTATCAATTATTGGTCTATTTAATGGATAATAAACATCGTGTAGTTGAACGTGAAGAATTATTAAACGAAATTTGGGGATATGATTTTATTGGTGAATCTCGTGCTTTAGATGTTCATATTCGTGCTTTACGAAGTAAATTAAATGATGATGGCCATAAGTATATTAAGACGATACGTAGTGTTGGATATCGTTTTTATGAGGAAGGTGATGGTAGTGAATAAAACTATTTTTCGCTATTTTCTCACAGTTTTATTAGTCACTCTAGTTTTATCAAGCAGTGTTTCAATGGTTATTTTATCAAGTCAAATGTTGGAAAATACTAAACATGATATGCTTTACGCGGTTAAGTTGGTTGATTATCAATTAGATGAATCACACGATTTAAAAGCACAAGTAGATGCATTGAATCCACTTGCTTACAATGATCAAACTAGATTAACTGTCATTGATACTAATGGTGAAGTATTAGCAGATAGTGGTAGTGAAGAAATTGATGAAAATCATAAAGGTCGTGAAGAAGTTAAACAGGCTCTAAGTGAAGGGGTTGGTTATGCAACCCGTTACTCAAGTACTGTTAAAAGAAATATGCTCTATGTGGCAGTATTTAATAAAGGATATATAGTTCGTCTGGCTTTACCATATAATGGTATTTTTGATAATCTTCCAACTTTGGTTAGACCGCTAGGGGTAGGCGCGATAATGTCGTTAGTCATTGCTTTATTCTTATCGAAACGATTTGCTAATACATTGACAGCGCCAATTCAGGATATTACGACACAGGTTACAAAAATGAAGGATTATCGTGAACTAGAATTTGATAGTTATAAATATGATGAGTTTAATATCATTGCTTCAAAATTGGAAGAACAGGCTAAAACAATTCATGATACTATGAAAAAGCTTAAAAGTGAACAAATAAAAATCAATGGGATTCTTGATCAAATGAAAGAGGGCTTTGTCTTATTAGATAGTGATTTAACAGTTTTAATGGTTAATCGTAAAGCTCAAAAATTATATGGTCATACAATCAAGTTAAATTGTTCAATCAAAGACTTTATTTTTGACTTTAAAATTATTAATGCACTTGACCATTTAAGTGATGAACAACAGGTAGTTGAAGTTGAAAAGGAAAAAGAATTCTATAACTGTTATGTCGCTAAGGTTGATTATGGGGTAACTTTGCTGTTTGTAAATATTACTGAGCAGCATAATGCTATGAAGATGCGTCAGGAATTTTTCTCTAATGTTTCTCATGAGTTGAAAACACCAATGACTTCGATTCGTGGATATAGTGAATTATTAGAAACGGGAGTTATCAATGATAAAGATGCTTCAAAAAAAGCATTGGATAAAATTCATGATGAAGTGAATAATATGTCTACTTTAATTAATGATATTTTAATGATATCGAGATTAGAAAATAAAGATGTTGATGTAATCAAGCATCCAGTTCATTTAACACCACTAGTAGATGAGATAATTGATACGATGCAAGTAGAGATTGATAAGAAACATTTACAAGTAGATAAAGAATTAGAAGATATTACATATACATCAAATCATCAGCATATGCATCAGTTATTAAGTAATTTGATTACTAATGCAATTAAGTATAATGTTGATGGTGGTAAAATTATAATTAAGTCATACCAATTTGGTCGTAATATTATCATTGAAGTTAGTGATACTGGACGAGGAATTTCAAAAATTGATCAAGGACGAGTATTTGAACGTTTCTTTAGGTGTGATCAAGGTCGTGATAAAGAAACAGGGGGAACTGGTCTAGGATTAGCGATTGTCAAACATATCGTTCAATATTATCAAGGAAATATTACATTAACAAGTAAATTACATGAAGGAACAACATTTAAAGTAACTTTACCAATGGAAGAAGAAGTTATTTAGTCACAGTTTGATAACTGTGGCTTTTTATTTGTAGATTGAAGTAGTAATAAACTTTTTAAGCGAATTAATTTTTGGTATAATAAGACTATGAAAACAGATACTGAAACACTTAGAAAACGTGGCTTTTTAACAAATACAGAAGCCGAACCCTACTTTTTATATTCAAAAGAGGAGTTATTAGAACTATTAAAAGATAAAACAGCCGTAAATCGTACTGCGGCGTTATTTATTCTTAGAAGCTTTGTTGACATTAATGAACTTGATGAAATCTTACTTAGAATGTTGGTTAAAGAAAAAGCCTTATATACTAAATTAGAAATATGCGATATTTTGACTACCGGAAATGAGTTGACAATAAAAAGAATGATTCCTTATATGGGGACAATTAGAGGTAATCAACATCGGACGATTCCTGAAAAGGTATCAAAGAAAAAAAGCTATCCTTTGCCACGGGATATTATTGCTAGAACTATGGCTAAAATGAATCCTGATTATTTTTCTACGATTTTAGAAATCATTAATTATCCTGAAGATAAAGTGGTTGCAGAAGCAATTGATGCAATTGGCTGGATGGTTTTTTATCATCAAGAATTGGCAACTGCTAAAAATTATCAAACAGTTATTCAATTATTTGAACGTTATCATGATAATGAATTGATGAAATGGAAATTGATCATTTGTTTATCGGCGTTTAATCAAAGTGAGGCTTTTTTAAAACAGCTGGATTTTCAAAATCCAGTTGTCCAAGCTGAAATAGAACGGAGTTTATCGCTGATCAATAAAAGAAAAAGTAAAGTAGTTTATTAAAAGTTAATAATTAGGGGTTATAATTATAGTATTATAGAGAAGAGGAAAAAGAATGTATAAGATTATAACAGATGGATCTTGCGATCTGTCAACCGAACGTGCACAAGAGCTTGATGTGTCAGTAGTACCTTTTTATGTATCAACAGATGGGATTAATCATCAAAAGGAAATTGTTGAATTGGGTATCCGTGATTTCTATCAATTTATGATTGATAACCCCAAAGTATTTCCTAAAACGTCAATGCCGTCGATTCAAGATTATTTAGATGTTTTTGGACCTTTGGCTAAAGATGGTATTGATATTATTTGTATTTGTATTACAACAAAATTTTCGGGATCATATAATTCAGCAATGAATGCTAAAAATATGCTTACTGATGAATTTCCTGATGTGAAAATTGAAGTTATCGATGCTACCGTTAATACGGTATTACAAGGAATGTTAGTAGAAGAAGCGGTTGCATACAAGCAGATGGGTGCAACCTTTGAGGAGACGGTTGCATATATTAACAAAATTAAAATCACTGGAAGGATCTTCTTTACTATTAGTGGTATGGATTATTTAGTTCATGGTGGAAGAGTTGGAAAATTATCAGGAATTGCGGCTGGAGCTTTGGGAATTAAACCTTTGATCTTGCTTAAAGAAGGAGAAATATTTAATAACGGATTAACACGCGGACGAAAAAAATCTAAACAAAAGATAGTTGAACAAATTATTAATTATTTTAAGGAAGATAATTTGGAATTGAGTAAATATCGTTTTTGTATAGGATTTGGTTATGATTATGATGAGGCTGTAGAGTTTAAAACAACATTCCTTGCTGCTTTGAAAGGGTTTGATCCATCATTTAGTGCTGAGGTACCAATTCGGCAAATTGGAGCAACGATCGGTGTTCATACAGGACCACATCCACTAGGTGTTGGTCTACTTGAAAAATTACAAAAGTAAAATGAAAATTCAATTATGATAAAAAGACTTGTAGACCTTATTTGTTAGGATACAAGTCTTTTTGTATGAAATTATTTTTTAAAAGTTACCGATGCTTTGAATAAATCACCATCAACACTAATTTTAAAATTACCTTTTTGCAGTTCAGTGAAACTTTTAGCAATAGCTAAACCGAGGCCACTACCACTAGTATTTCTTGAAGTATCACCTTGAACAAAACGCTCAACTAATTCATCTTCGCTAACTTTTATTTCATCTGCTGATATATTTTTAAAAGTGATTGTAACTTCATCATCACTATTGTCAATATCGATATAAACACGTGTATTTTCTAAAGCGTATTTTCCAATATTCATTAAGAGATTTTCAAAAATACGATATGTTTTTAAACTATCTAATGATAAAATAATTTTTTCATTTGGAAAAGCAGTTTTAAAAATTAGGCTTTTTTCGTTAAATTTATCTATTAATTCAAACTTAGCTTGCTGGATCAATGCAATAATATCGACATCAACAAGGTTGAGTTTTACATCACCACTATTGACTTTACTAACTTCAAAAAGATCATCAATTAAGTTCTTTAATCTAAGTGAATTACGATCTAGTGTATCGAGATATTCTTTTCTTTTTTCATAATCAAGTTGTTCGTCTTTTAACAAATCAATATAAGTAATGATGGAGGTTAATGGTGTTTTTAAGTCGTGAGAGACATTAGAGATTAATTCAGTTTTCATTTTTTGTGATTTTACTTCCTCGCTAACAGCTTTTTCAAAGCCATCTTTAATATTAGAAAATTCAGTACCTAAAGAATTAAACATACCAATATCTTGATTGATTTCAACATCAAAATCACCGTTTGATAAACGTTTAACAGCATCCAATAGAATTTCATAATCATGTTTAAGTTCATCAAATCGTTTTCTTAAAATAATAAATAAAATGGCAGAATATACTAAGGCAAAAAAAATACCAAAGGTAAAGAAACAACAGATTATTGATATAATTAAGCAGTTTGCTAAAACGATTTTAAGAATTGTTTTATTTGTATCATCATTTAAGTCAAATCTACTGGCTTTATAAATTATCTTTCTTAATACATTAAGTAACCAAATACAAACAGTATTTTTTTTAATAGAATTAATAATCCCTTCTTTAAAGAATGATTTTAAATAAAAGACAGAGAACATACATAGGAATAAAAAAGCTGCCCATGATAGTACATTCATCGCTCCAAGGATCAGTTCACTTGATTCACCAAAACCAATCCCTGACAATTTAGTAATGTAATAGCCGTTTATGGTATCGAGAATTAAACCATAAATTACAACGATTATTCCTGCAAATGCCAATGTAATCCCAATTACTAATGGTTCTAATTTGATTTTAGCGGGATATTTAAAGATGTTGATTTCTTTAATTGTTTCATATGGAGCTAATAAGATAAATAAGCCAACAGCAGCTACAGCAATTGCAGCAAATGGCACAATATTTTCAACATTTATAGTTCGATTGTTTTTTTCGCTATACCAGGCAATCGTATCAATTGAATTGCTTACGATTTTATGGGGAACGGCAAAGTAGATAGTTGTATTTACTGGATTATGCAATGTACTATCTTCATCATACTCTTGGAGATATTGAAAATATGTTTGTTTATAATTATTCCAAACTAGTTCATAGTTTTGATTGCCAGCTACTAAACAGCCTAAAGTATCATAGCTAAATTGACCATTTTCATCAAAGTGAATCATTAAATACCATTGATATTTTTCTTTCAATTCTTTATTGTTACGAATGTTTTTTATATCGTCATTAGTATTACCTAAGCTATTAGTATTACCTAAGCTATTATTATTGCCTTCTGCATAGTATTTAATATTTTTCTTTTCAGACATCATTTCACGACAATATAAAATATTATTCCGATAAAATTCATCACTAGCTTCTTCGTTGGCAGTAAGATATTTTGGAATACCTTCTTTTTTGCTGACATTGTCAAGCTGGAAGCTCAGAGCATAGATATTGTCAAAAATATCATAAAGAATTTGATTACTTGAAAAGTTAATACTTTTCCCGTTACTGGTTTCTACAACCTCATAGCAGCTATATATACCAACACTGCTAAGGAGAATAATTACAATTGTTAAAATTGAAAAAATTATTTTTTTTCTGTTCATTTTATCACCTACTGTTTTTCAATTTTATAACCGACACCCCAGACAACTTTTAAATATTGGGGATTACTAGGGTTAATTTCGATTTTTTCTCGCAAATTTCGCACATGAACCATGACTGTTTCTGTGTTGATTGCAGCTTCATGCCAAACATTTTCATAAATTTGTTCGCTTGAAAAAACTCTCCCGGGCTTTTCCATTAGTAATTCGAGAATTTTTAATTCAATTGGAGTGACTTTAACAGCTTTACCGTCAACACTAACTTCTTTGGTATCAAGATCAAGTTCTAGACCACCCACAACATATTTATTTGCTGCTTGATCTTCTTGAATCTTACCGATCATATTTAAATATTTATGATAGCGTCGTAATTGTGAAGAAACACGCGCTAGGAGTTCCATTGGAACAAATGGTTTGGTGACATAATCATCACCACCAATATTTAATCCTGTAATTTTATCAATATCTTCAGATTTAGCGGATAAGAAAATAATTGGGAAATCATAATTTTCCCTTATTTTCATTGTCATTTCAATTCCATCCATTACTGGCATCATAATATCTACGATAGCAAGATGGATATCATATCTTTCCACCATCTCTAAACCAGCTTTCCCGTTATTAGCAATATATACATTATAACCTTGTGATTTTAAGTATATTTCAATGGCTTTGGCAATTTCAATTTCGTCTTCTACCACTAATATATTATCTTGATTCATCCTCATACCCTCTTTCATAATATTAATTATAAAGCCAATCATTAAAGAATAGTAGAAATGATTTCAAAAGATTTTCTAAAGATTTTTTTTCTTGATGTAACGCTTATAGCTAAGAAGGCCAAAAATGGAAATAATTCCAGTAATTACAAAAATAAATATTGTAAAACGATAATTTTGATTTGAGATAGCGTTGCCCCCTATTGTACTTGTAATTACAGATGGGATTCTAGCGATACTAGTAATGAATATAAAACTTGAAAGTTTTAAACGCGTAAAAGGTGCAAGGTATGTTAAAATGTCTTTAGGAGTGCCGGGAATAAAGAAGATGACAAAGAGGATAATTTCAAGATTTTTTTCTTTTTTTAAGAATGAAATTTCATTAAATTTGTTAGTATCATAAAAATGATTAACTAACTTGATGCCATATCTATTAACAATAGCATAGATAACGATAGTACCAATAATAGCACCAAGTAAACAAATTGCCATCCCTTCAATAGTTCCATAACTAAATCCGGCAGCAATTTCGATTATTTCACCTGGTAAAAAAACAAAAATAACTTGGATTGCCATAGCAGCAACAAGAATTAATTTTCCCCAACTACCAAATTCAGTTAACTTTTCTTTCAATTCAATAGGATCATTTAAAAAGTTTTCAAAAAAATGATAAAGAACTAGACACAGAATTGTAATAATTATGAAACCGGTTATTAAAAGCGAAAGGTTTTTTTTATGCTCATTTAGTTTATCCATCTTTTTCACCTCGTTATTAGTATAGACAACGAATCTAAAACATAACTAGCAAAAGTTAAAAAGTGATTCTAAAGAAAACTTAAAGATAATATCTCTATCTTGATTTTCTTTACCGATAAAATAAGTAACAGTTATTATGCTATAATACAAGTGTTTAAATATTTGAACAGGGAGGATGAATCGATGAAAAATACAATTCAAGATAGCGAATCTTTGAGAAAACAATTTTTAGCGAGTCAAAAAGTTTTTAATGCACTTGGTGATGAGACAAGAATGTATTTATTATTGATTATGCTTGAAGGTTCATGTGATGGTAGTCGGGTAATTGATTTGGCTCCCAAAGTAAATCTTTCTAGACCGGCGGTATCTCATCATTTACAAATATTAAAGCAGGCAGGAATTGTTAAGACGCGGAAAGTTAAGACTTGTATTTATTATTATTTAGAACCGCAGCATTGTGAAATTGATAAACTGATTAATTTATTTCAGCATATTAAAGAGATTATGAATAATGTATCAAGGTGTGAAATGGAGGAAGAGTAATGGAACTTTTAGAAGCAGTTCAAAAACGGCATTCAGTCAGAATGTATCAAGATAGAGAAATTCCAGATTCTATAAAAAAAGAATTATTGGATTTTATTAATCAATGTAATCAGACAAGTGGTTTAAATATTCAATTGATTTTGGATGAACCAAAAGCCTTTGATAACTTTATGGCTCATTATGGTAAATTCAGTGGGGTCAAAAATTATTTGGCATTAATTGGAAAAAAGAGTGTGAAACTTGAGGAAATGTGCGGTTATTATGGTGAGAAAATCGTTTTAAAAGCTCAGCAGCTTGGATTGAACAGTTGTTGGGTGGCTTTGACATACAAGAAAGTTAAAAGTGCCTTTGTGATTGACGATGATGAGCGTTTATGTTGCTTGATTACACTTGGTTATGGTATTGATAATGGAGCTACACATAAAATTAAGACGATTGAGCAAGTTAGTGAAGTTACTGGAGATATGCCTAGTTGGTTTGAAACAGGTGTTAAAACTGCTTTATTAGCGCCAACAGCGATGAATCAACAAAAGTTTAAGTTTATCCTTAATGATAATACTGTCAAAGTAAAGCCGGGTCTGGGTTTTTATACAAAGCTAGATTTAGGAATTGTTAAATATCATTTTGAAATTGGAGCTGGAACGAACAACTTTATATGGCAATAAAGCTGGAAAAATCCAGTTTTTTTATTAATTATAACTTTCTTAAATCAAATTACTTGAAAAAATAAAGTTACTATGTTAAAGTGTAAATGTAAGGAACGGAGGAACTGAAAATGAAACAGTATGATGCAATAGTAATTGGTTTTGGAAAAGGTGGTAAAACAATTGCTGGTAAGATGGCAAAATTAGGAAAAAGGGTTGCAATAATTGAAAAATCCGCTCAAATGTATGGTGGGACATGTATCAATGAAGGGTGTATTCCTTCAAAATCATTAATCACTCAAGCAGAAAAATATAATTATCATGATGCGATAATTAATAAAGAGGATTTAATTACTAAATTACGTAATAAGAATTATGCAAAATTAGCTGATTTACAAAATGTTGATGTAATTACAGCAACTGCCAAATTTGTGGATGACCACCATGTAGCTATCTGTACCGAAAATGAAGAAGAAATAATTTTTGGTGACCTGATCTTTGTTAATACTGGAGCTACTCCAGTTATGCCTCCAATTAAGGGGCTAGCAACTGCTAACAAAGTATACACAAGTGCTAGTTTGATGAAATTAGAAGAACTGCCAAAAACCTTAGCAATCATTGGCGGTGGATATATTGGTTTAGAATTTGCTAGTATGTATGCACGTTATGGTAGCGAGGTAACAGTATATGAAAGTAATGATCGTTTGATTGCTCGTGAGGATCGGGATATTGCTGAAGAAATTCAAAGAATTTTAGAAAAACAAGGTGTTAAGTTTGTTTTTAATGCTAATATTCAAGCTCTTGCTAATGAAGGCGAAGAAGTTCTAGTTACTTATAATGACCAAGTTTCACAACGCTTCGCCGGAATATTGATGGCTACTGGTCGTAAGGCAAATACAGCTGATTTAAATCTTGATGCTGCAGGTATTGAGGTTAACCAACGAGGTGAAATTGTAGTCAATAAGTATCTGCAAACAACAAAGAAAAATATTTTTGCTCTTGGTGATGTAAAAGGTGGTCTTCAGTTTACTTATATTTCTTTAGATGATTCAAGAATTGTTATGGATTATCTATTTGGTGATAAAAAGCGTTCTACTTTAAATCGTGGTAATATTGCTTATTCGGTATTTATTTCACCAACTTTTTCAAGAATTGGTTTAAGTGAAGTAGAAGCTAAAGCTGCCGGTTATGAAGTGATTGTGACTAAGTTATTAACAGCTGCAGTACCTAAAGCTAATGTTCTAAAAAAACCAGAAGGATTGTTGAAAGCGATCATTGATAAAAAAACTGAGCGAATCTTAGGTTGTGTATTGTTATGTGAACATTCAGAAGAATTAATTAATTTAGTAACATTAGTGATGAATAATGATTTATCTTACAAGGTCCTAAAGAACCAAATCTTTACACATCCAACAATGGCTGAAGCGTTAAATGATTTGTTTGATTTATAAAATAGAAAAAAGGAGAAAATAAAAATGAGTAATGTATTATATCCAAATAAACAAGAATTTGATGAATTAATCAAAAATGAAAAAGTATTAGTAGATTTTTTTGCAACATGGTGTGGACCATGTAAGATGATTGGTCCTAATATTGAAAAACTAGCGGAAGAAAATGCTGATGCTACAGTGATAAAGATTGATGTTGATAAACATCCAGAAATTGCTGCGGTATATGGGGTTCAAACAATCCCGACACTAATAGCCTTTAAAAAAGGACAGATTGTAAATCAAAAAATTGGATTTATTCCATATCCTGAAATCTTAGCAATGATTACAAGTTAAAATGGCAACACATATAAGTCTTGCATTAGTTTTTGTTGAAGGGTTAGTATCGTTTCTTTCACCCTGTGTTTTACCAATAATTCCTATTTATATGGGCTATTTAGCTGGTAATAGTAACGAAAAAAGAAACTCAAATAAAAAAGTATTATTATTTACAATCAGCTTTATCTTTGGGATACTTTTAGCAATTTTTCTGATGAATGCGTCAATAAATTTATTACAAAGTTTTTTAAAAGAACACATGACTTTATTTGTTCGAATCGGCGGTATTCTTATCGTTTTATTAGGAATTTATCAGTTAGGATTTATCAAAATAAATTTTTTACAACGAACTTTCCGTTTTTCTTTGAAAACAGATAATAAAATGAATGTGATGGTGGCGTTTATCATGGGATTTACATTTAGTTTTGCTTGGACTCCTTGTATTGGGCCAGCGCTGTCATCAATCTTACTTTTAGCAGCTAGTTCAGGTGATTTTTGGTATAGTAATTTTCTAATGATTATTTATGCTTTTGGTTTTACTTTACCATTTCTAGTTTTAGGATTGTTTACAAATAAAGCTTTAAACTGGTTAAATAGCCATCGTGATATAGTTAAATATACAACTAAAATAGGCGCTGTTATTTTGATTATCTTTGGTTTGATGATGTTTAGTGGCAAACTTAATACAATTAGCAATTATATGTCACCTTCACAAAGGCAAGTATCCACTAATCAAGCTGAAAATAGTGATGATTCGGTTAATTATGGCAATTCTTTATTGAATCAAGATGATAAACCGATTAGCTTAGCTGATTATCATGGAAAGGTAGTATTTTTGAATTTTTGGGCAACTTGGTGCCCTCCCTGCCAAAGAGAAATGCCGGAAATTCAAAAACTTTCAGAAAAATATCAAAATAGTGAAGATATAGCTATTCTAACAGTTGTAATGCCAGGAGGTCAGGAAATGGATGCTGCTGGAATTAAAAAGTTTTTAAAAGAAAAAGGCTTTACTATGCCAGTTATATTTGATGATGGTCGTTTAAGCAGTAGCTTTCAGATTACAAGCTTACCAACAACATATATGTTTGATCGTGATGGGAATGTATACGGCTCTGTAGTTGGACAATTATCGAGTGATATGATGGAAAATATTATTGACCGAACGTTAAAAGGCAAGTAAGATATGATTGAACTGAGGTGAATAAAATGAAAAAGCAATATGATCTTTGTTGTAATATCGCTCAAACATTAAATATAATTGGTGATAAATGGACATTATTGATTCTTCATGCGGTAAAAGAAAAAAAACATACTTATAAAGAGATTCATGAGTCATTACCAGGTATCCCTACAAATTTATTATCAAATCGACTTAAGGAGCTCTGTCAAGATGATTTATTACAATGTGAACTATATTCAAAACATCCTCCCCGTTATCGATATAGTTTAACAGTTAAAAGTATTGATCTTGATGATATTTATAATGCTTTGATTATCTGGGGTGATCGCCATTTAGATAAAAGTTATAAATGTATTAGCCATGATGGATGTCAAGGTGAAATCGAGATTGTTTATCGTTGTAAAGAATGTGGTGAAATTATTAATAAGGAAGATTTAAAAATTGCTCCCAAAGAATAATATGGTTATAGTCAAATGAGTTTATTTAACTTATTTAGGCTATGGCCTTTTTATTTTAATGCTTTTCTTTATAGAATTAGCTATAATAGAAGAAAGAGTGGTGAAGATAATGAGAAGTTCAATAATGAAGAAATCAATTATTGTTGCAATAATACTATTAATTCTCTTTGGAACTTTAGCAACTTTGTATATTAATAACTTGTCAGATAATCTGTATAGTGAAACTGACGAGTATTTGAATGATTTAACCAATCAGACAGCTAAAGCAATAAAAAACCGGATCAATGAAAATTTGACCCAATTAACGACGATAAGTTTAATTATTCAACAAGATGGAATTCTTCAAGAGCCATTACTTGATTATCTAAACCAGTTGGCACAAAGGGATGGGGTAAAGCGTTTTGGTATAGCAGATTTACAAGGAAATGTAGTAACCTCTGATCATCAGACTTTTAATATTTCTGATCGAGATTATTTTAAAGATTCATTAAATGGTAAAACTGTAACCTCGAAAAGTATTACTGATTATACGGATGGTGAGGCAATCAATGTTTATTCTGTACCAATATATAAACATAATGAAGTTAGTGGGGTTTTGTTTGCTACTTTTTATACAGATAAGTTATCAAGTATTTTGTCGTCTGCAACTTATAATAATGTTGGCTATGCATTTATTTTTAATGAAAATGGTGATGTTGTTTTAAGTAATAAGAAGACAGATGATTTTAATAATATTGAATCGTTGAATGGCATTGATCTTAATGATATCGATATAAATGGGAAGGGCATAATAAACTTTCGTGATGAAAATAATACTCTTAATTATTTGATTTATGCTAATATTGAAGGTAATGATTGGCTAGTTGCTTCTGTTTTTCCCAAAGAAGCTGTAACTGGGAAGTTTCAAAATTTTATTCAAACAGCTTATCTTACCTGGCTTATAATTGGGGTTGGCAGTGCAGTCGTAGTTGCTTATTTTTATTTTATTCAAGGGAAAAATAAGCTGCAAATTACTAAATTAGCTTATGAAGATGAGATTACTGGTCATTATAATTACTATCGGTTTATTGAATATTGTCAAAATATCAATCATTTATCTAAATATGTTTTAGTAAATTGTGATGTTAAAGGATTTAAATGGTTTAATGAAATATATGGAGAAGAGATTGCTAATAGATTATTAAAACAAATTATTATTTGCATAGATACTCAATGTCAAAATGAAGAATTTTGCTGTCGCCAATCTGCCGATCATTTTGTAATTTTATTGGATAGTGATGACTTTGAACAAATCAAGAATCGTTTATTTGTGTTAGCCAATTATATTAGAGGTGAATTTGCGAAAGAATATAATACCTCACCATATTATTTCCATTTTGGTGTTTATAAAATTCTTGAGGATGATGTTGACATTAATTTGGCTTTCAAGAAGACTCAATATACTAGTAATGATTTAAAACGTTTATCAAAAGATGATGTGAGCTTTTATCAAGAAGAAGTTTTTCAAAAAGAGCTTTATGCATTGCAAATTGAAAAAGAGTTTCAAGATTCGTTAAAAGCTAATCATTTTAAAGCTTACATTCAACCGAAAGTAAATCTTCAAACAGGGAAGGTTTGCTCAGGCGAAATTTTAACACGTTGGCATCATCCTGAGTACAATATTATTTCACCTGGTGATTTTATCCCGGTTTATGAAAAAAACGGAATGTTGGAAGCTCTTGATTTCCATATTTTTAAAAAAGCTTTGGAACAGATCGATTATTGGAACAAGTATTATGGTATTAAGATAAGTATCTCTGTCAATGTTTCAAGAACTTATATTTTTAATGAGGGATATGTGGATAAATTGATTCATCTGGTTAAAGCGTGTAATGTTAATCCCGAACAAGTAGAGATTGAAATCACAGAAACAACAGCACTTAATCATAAAGAAGAGTTAATTAAGATTTTAAATCAATTAAAAAGTTATCATTTTAAAGTAGCATTAGATGATTTTGGAAGCGGATATTCATCCTTGAATATCTTAAAAGATCTTCCTATTGATGTAGTGAAGATTGATCAGGAGTTTTTTAGAACAAATGACTATACACATACTCGCAGTCATATTATTATTGAAGAGATAATCCAATTATGTCATAAGTTAAACCTTGAAGTTGTAGCCGAGGGAGTGGAAACGATTGAACAAAAAGAGTTTCTTGAAGCTCATGATTGTGATTATATTCAAGGGTATTATTATTATCGGCCGATGCTGCTAAAAGAATTTGAAGCATTATTTGTATTGGAAAATATAAATAAATAAAAAGGAACTTTATTCAAGCTATGGTACGCTCCTCCTTAAGTAGATTTTGGTTATTTACCTTATCTACTTAACAAGGGGCATATCACCATCGAATAAAATTCCTTTTTTATTAAATTAAGCCCATTTCAATCATTTTAAGTCCAATATCAACAGAGTTGTAAGCAGCACCTTTCATTAATTGATCGGCAACTACCCATAAACTTAATCCGTTAGGGTTATCTAAATCTTTACGAACACGTCCAACGTGTACTAACTCATCTCCAACAAATAAATTAGCCATTGGATAGATTTGATTTTCAATATCATCATATAATTCAACCCCAGTAGAATTATTTAGTAGCTCGAATACTTTATCAATATCGATTGGTTTTTTAGTTTCAATATATACTGATTCAGAATGTCCCCGAAGTACAGGAACACGAACACAAGTAGCATTGACCTTGATATCTTTATTGAAGATTTTTTTAGTTTCATTAACCATTTTCATTTCTTCTTTAGAAAAATGATTGTCTAAATCAAATTTATCAACTTGTGGAATGCAATTGAAAGCAATTGGAAAATGTTTTTTATCCCCAGCGCAAGGTAATGTTTTGGCAACAGGTTCTTTACCATCTAAGATTTCTTGAGACTGGCGGTATAATTCTTCCATTCCTGCAACACCTGCTCCTGAAACCGCTTGATAAGTAGAAACGATGATTCTTTCGATATCAAAATATTCATTTAAACGATTTAAAGCACTAACCATTTGGATAGTAGTGCAGTTTGGATTAGCAATAATTCCTTTATGATTTCTTAAAGCTTCTCCGTTTACTTCAGGTACTACTAATGGCACCTCAGGATCCATTCTGAAATGACTAGTATTATCAATATTGACACACCCAGCTTTAACAGCGAATGGCATATATTTTTCAGAAATACTTCCCCCGGCAGACCAAAACGCTACATCGATACCTTCAAAGCTATTTTCTGTTAATTCTTCAACAGTAAATTCATGACCTTCAAATTCAACAACTTTTCCTGCACTACGAGCTGATGCTAATAATTTAATACTTTCAAAAGGAAATTTAAATTGGAAGATACATCTTAACATTTCTCTTCCGACGGCTCCAGTAGCCCCCACGACTGCAACTTTATATTTTTTCATTTTTTATTTACCAACCTTTCCTAAAAACGCTTCATGTAATAAAATTTGTGCTTTTTTAACATCGTCACGATCGATGTAACAAGAAATATTTATTTCTGAGCAAGATGTCATTTCAACATTAATACCATTGCTGCTTAATGTATTATATGCTTTTTGGAACATTCCACGATTATTTTTAATTCCAACCCCAATAACCGATACTTTACCAATGTTACCACGGACAATGATACGATCAGCATTTAACTGTGGTTTTAAATCATTGATAATATCAACGACAGTAGGAACATCAACATCACTAATAACTAGTGAAATATCCATTCTTCCGCCTCCAACTAATGCTTGATTAAATACATTTACATTAACGCCAGCATCAGCAATTTTTTCAAATAAGCTTCCCGCACTATTGTTGGTGGCATCTACTTTAACTAAAGTGATCCGCGCTTCATTTTGTGAACCGGTGATTCCGGAAATAATTAATTGATTTAAATTTTCTTTCATAATGCGCTCATCTCCTATAACATATGTCCCTTTAGTGTCTTCAAATGAAGAACGGGCGTGAATTGCAATATTGTGACTAGCTGCTAATTGAACACAACGGTGATTTAAAACTTTAGCACCATTTTTAGCTAGTTCCAGCATTTCTGCATAACTGATACAATCCAATTTAAGAGCATCAGGAACTAATCTTGGATCAGCAGTGTAGATTCCATTTACATCACTGTATATCTCTACTTCACTAGCATCAATTGCTACCCCAATTGCAACTGCTGATAAATCGCTCCCCCCGCGACCTAAAGTGGTAATTTTACCATGGATAGAATGTCCTTGAAAACCAGGGCAAAATACGACATCAGCGTATTTTAATTTTTCAATAATATCTTTACCTTCAACCTTATTGATCGTTGCGTTATTAAAAGTTGAATCTGTAACAATTCCTAATTCTGAATTAGTGATTGTTGCCGCTCGATAACCGAGAGAAGCAACTTCTCCTTTACAAACTAAAGTTGAAATTGTTTCACCAATACTAGTTAGACGATCAATCTCCTCATCTGTTAACTGCTGGGTATTAACAATTGATAATAGTGTATCAGTAGCATATGGATCATCATAACGACCCATCGCCGAAACAACCGCAACAACTTTATTACCATTATTGATTTCTCTAATAATATTGTTGTACATGGTTGAACGTGATTCACGCGAACGAGTGGAAGTACCACCAAATTTTTGGACAATTATGTTCATTTTATCCCCTCACTTTGAAAATTGTGTATTCTGTATCACCAAGATCTGTAGTTAGATCTGCTAACTCAATTTCATGAGTAATGTAGATGTGATCGTGTTTTTCAGTGAAGTACATTTCATAATCAACATCTAATGGCTTATTTGCTCTAAGATAATACTTAGATTTAGTAATCGGGTAGATGTTTGAGCAGTCTTCATAATCATGATCCCATCTTTCTACTTGGGTAGTTTTAATTATATCACTTACAACTGCAGAAGCGGTAACATAACGACCTGCACCTTTACCGTAGTAAATAACATTTTCAACATAGTCATTATCGATCTCTACTACATTATATGCATCCATGACGTTTGCTACTAGTTCTTTTTTACTAACTAGAGTAGCTGCGACATCAATTCCAATTCCGTTATTAACTTCTTTTGCCTGAGCAATCATCTTAAAACGATATCCCAGTTTTTTAGCATAATCCATATCAACTTTAGTTACATTACGGATTCCACTAGCACTAATTTTATCAAAATCAATATATTTTTTAAATCCATTTTGAGCTAAAATACAAATTTTATGGGCAGCATCGATTCCATCTAAATCCAATGCTGGATTTGCTTCAACATAACCTAGGCCATCGGCAATGGTCAAAGCTTCATCAAAATCTAAATTTTCATTTTCCATCAAAGTTAAAATAAAGTTTGTTGTTCCATTTAATATACCAATGATTTCTTTTGTGTTGTTAGCGACTAAACTTTCTTTTTGGCTGACTAAAACAGGGATTCCGCCACCAACACTAGCTTCGTAGAAAATGTGGACATTTTTTTCTTTTGCTGCCATAAAGATTTCTTTACCATCATGGGCTAATAATGCTTTATTGGCAGTAACAACATGTTTACCATTTCTTATAGCTTCTAAAATAATTGTTTTAGCGACAGTTACTCCACCAATCAATTCAACTACAACATCAATTTCATGATCATTTATAACATCATTAAAGTCTTTTGTGTAAATTACCCCCTCTGGTAGATCAACCTCTTCAAGACCACAACCATATTTAATCATTACTTCATCATTAATGACTTTTTCGAGACGTTTTCTTTCATTAGTTAGGATTTCGATAACTCCATAACCAACAGTACCTAGTCCGATAACACCGATTTTCATCTAATTCCCCCTTATATAATAAAAATAGACCTTTAAAATAAGGTCCCAATATAATTAAATAAATAGCAGAACCAATATATTATTGAGCATGCACAATAATGGAACTAATCGTTGCCATAATTATTGCAAACATGTTCATTGATAACATATCTCGGTCCTCCAATTTCCTAATTTATGACATATTACCACGATTGTATACAATAGTCAATGGTAATCAATAATAATTGAAATAATCAAAGTTATTTTACTTTGATATGTTATAATAAGTATGTATTGACTTATATAAATAAATTGTATACAATAATTTAAATCACACAGGGGGATGAACAATGGAAAAGAAATATATAAGTACACGAAACCAACAAAAAGAGATTAATTTTTATCAGGCTATCGTCCAAGGAATTGGGGAAGACGGTGGGTTATTAGTGCCGGATTTTGATTTTACAAAGATGGATTTAGATGTTTTATCTAAATTGAATTATGTTGATTTAGCAACTGAAGTATTAAGTACATTTGTACCTGAAGAAGGAAAAGAATTGATTCATGATGCGTGTTTAAATGCGTATGGAAAAGGATTATTTCCAGAAATCGTTGTACCAGTAAAAAAGGCTGGTGATGTTTATGTTGCTGAACTATTCCATGGACAAACGGCAGCATTCAAGGATATGGCATTATCGTTACTACCTTATTTAATGACGTTATCTTTAAAACAATTAAAAGAGGAACGTGAAGTAATGATCTTAGCAGCTACTAGTGGCGATACCGGTAAAGCGGCATTAGAAGGTTTTAAAGATGTTGAGGGAACTTGTATCAAAGTATTCTATCCTTTGGATGGGGTATCTGCGATTCAACAACAACAGATGGTCAGTCAAACAGGAAAGAATGTTAAGGTAGTAGGAATTCACGGTAATTTTGATGATGCTCAAAGTGCGGTAAAAAAAGCTTTTGCATCTGAAGAATTGAAAGTTGCAAGTGATCAACATAATGTTTTCTTATCATCTGCAAATTCAATCAATGTCGGACGTTTGATTCCTCAAATCGTTTACTATTTCCATAGTTATTTTGAATTAGTAAGAAATAACGAAATCAAATTAGGAGATAAGATTAATTTCTGTGTTCCTAGTGGTAATTTTGGTAACTGTTTAGCAGGATATTTTGCTAAAAAAATGGGTTTACCAATTGATAAATTTGTTTGTGCTTCAAATAAAAATAATATTTTAACAGATTTCTTTACTACTGGTAAATATGATGCAAATCGTGAGTTTTATAAAACAAATGCTCCAGCTATGGATATTTTAGTATCTAGTAACTTAGAAAGATTGGTTTGGTTTATGTCTGATGGTGATGGAGAAAAAGTTCGTCAATATATGGATAAATTAAATAGTGAAGGTGTTTATGAAGTAGATGATGCAACTTTTGCTAAAATTAAAGATCAGTTTAAAGCAGGATGTTTAAGTGAAGATGAAATCTTAACTACAATTAAAACATGTTTCAATGAAACTGGATATTTATTAGATACGCATACTGCCATTGGTTATGGTGTTCTAAAACAATATCAGCAGGAGACTGGAGACCATACTAAAACAGTATTATTATCAACTGCATCTCCTTATAAGTTCCCTGAATCAGTTTATCAAGCTATTTATGGGGAAGAACTTGATGTTTATACAGCAATTGATAAATTAAGTGAAAAGACTGGTGTTCCTGTGCCTCAAGCATTAGCAGGAATTAAAGAGCGTGAAGTGTTACATAAAGAAGCGATTGATAAAACTGAGATTATTAGTTTTATCAAATCAGAAATAGAAGCAATGTAGGAGGTTAGCATGAAAGTAAAAGTAAAAGTACCAGCGACAAGTGCTAACTTAGGACCCGGATTTGATGTTGCAGGGTTGGCACTGACTTTATATAATACCTTTACCTTTGAACTGGCTGATCAAGGTTTAAATATTACTGGTTGTCCAGAACAGTTTTGTAATGAAGAAAATATGACCTACCAGGCTTTTAAACAAGCTGCTGAAATTTGTGGCTTAGAATATCAAGGCGTAAATATTGAATGTAGTGGGGATGTTCCTTATACCCGTGGATTGGGTAGTAGTTCTACTTGTATTGTAGCAGGAATCGTTGGGGCTTTTGCTTTTAAAGATAAAGTTGAAGATCGACAAGAAATTCTAGAATTAGCAACTGCAATTGAAGGTCATCCTGATAATGTGGCACCGGCAATTTTTGGAGGCTTGACAGTATCAGTAATGGAAGAAGATAATGTATTAACATTAAATATCCCTGTTAAACATGACTATCGGTTTGTTACATTGATTCCGCCATTTACATTATCAACTGAACAATCAAGATCAGTTTTACCACAGGTTTTGCCAAGAGCTGACGCGATTAAAAACGTATCTCATTTAGCGTTGATGGTTGCTTCATTGATTAATGGATATGATGAGGGGCTAAAATTAGGCTTTAAAGACCGTTTGCATCAACCATATCGTGGTGATTTAATTAAAGGCTTTAATGAAATCATGGGAGTTTTAGAACAAGATGAAAAAGTACTTGGGGCTTATTTGTCGGGGGCTGGTCCAACAATAATGGCTGTTATTCGTGGTGAGGATAAGATGGGTGTAGTTCGGATTAAAGAAGAGCTAGGTGCATTAATTAAAGATTGGCAAGTTGTGAAATTGGAATTAGATAATCGTGGTTATACGGCTGATTATGAATAATAAAAAACGTTTGGAACATCAAACGTTTTTTATTTAGTAAAACTTTTTATATTATCAGTTCTTTCAATTAGATAATCAACGGAGGTATCATAGAGAGTTGCAAGTTTTCCAAGCGTATCAGGCGTCATTTCGTGTTGACCTAGTTCATAGCGGGAGTATGTTTTTTGATCGACATGCAAATATTTGGCTACTTTTTCTTGAGTGTAGCCATATTTAGTTCGAAGCTCTTTTAATCGTTTGTATTGCATCATATCACCGCCTTTTTCAATTATAGATTAGTCTAATTAGGACTAGAAGTTTTTAGACCAAAACGGTCTAAAATAATAAAACGCTAGTTAACTAGCGCCGTTTTTTCTTAGTGTAATCAGTTTTATCATCAGTACGTTCGATCAAGTAATCAACAGTGGTTTCATGAAATGTTGCGAGTTTGGATAAAATCTCTGGATCGATGGTTCTTTCTCCTCGTTCGTAACGAGAATAAGATTTTTGAGAGACATTTAAATATTCTGCTAATTGTTTTTGAGTAAGGTCTTTATCTTCTCTTAAATCGCGAATTCTTTTGTAATACATAAAACCACCACCTAAATTTATTATAGAGTGGACCTTATTGGTCTATGCATAAATGTCCTAAATTGGACTAAGAAAAAATTATTTGCTTATTCTTTATAAAAGAGATAGATTAGTTTATAATAAGCACGAGGTGGAATATGGAACAGTTTGCAAGAATTACAAGGATGGTAGGATCTTCATGGATCGAGTGTCTTCAAAATAAAAAAGTTGCAGTTTTTGGTTTAGGGGGAGTTGGGAGCTATGTAGTTGAGGCTCTTGTTAGAAACGGGATCGGCGAATTAGTTTTGGTTGATCATGATATTATTGATATAACTAATTTGAATCGTCAGTTATATGCGTTGCATTCAACGATTGGGATGAATAAAGTAGATGTTGCTAGAGCACGATGTTTAGATATTAATCCTAATCTAAAGATCACTACCTACCAACAGTTTTATTTACCAGATCAAGGAATGGAAACTATTTTTGAAGATTGTGATTTTGTGGTTGATGCAATTGATACTGTTAAGGCTAAATTGGCACTAATTGAAAATTGTCAGCACCTTGGAGTTAGAGTCATTTCATCAATGGGAACAGGTAATAAATTAGATCCAAGCCGTTTTGAAATCACAGATATTTATAAAACTAGTGTGTGTCCATTAGCACGAGTAATGCGTCGTGAACTAAAGAATCGGGGCATAAAAAAATGTCCTATTTTATATTCGACAGAATCTCCGCAAGAAGTTGACGGCAGTACACCAGGTAGTGTGAGTTTTGTTCCTAGTGTAGCTGGTCTGATGATTGCGGGGTATGTAATAAAAGAATTAGTGAAGGAGGAAGAATAATGGAAGGAATTACAGAAATTAATAAGGATGATTACATTGATAATTGTTTAAAAATTGTCAAAGAGATGATTACTGAAGAAGATTTTAGTGATGAAATCTGGCTTGCTTTAACTGGTGAAATTATGGATACATGTTTATTTATTGGTGGTGATTTTGAAGAAGCAAATATTCGTAATATTACAAACCAATACATTAATAATGGTGGAATTAAACGCTTTAAAAAAGCGCACGAGGTGTTGTAATGCAACATTATTGTGAAATTCCTACTCCAAAAGGAACGATGAGAGGATTTTTTCATAAGCCGGATTTAGATAGACATCCAGTATGTATAATTTTTCACGGCTTTACCGGTCAAAAGACGGGGACGAAGTTTTGTTATGTTCAATTAGCAAGGATGCTGGAAGCAAAAGGAATAGCTACATTTAGATTTGATTTTTTAGGTAGTGGGGAAAGTGATCTTAATTTTAAAGATATGACTTTTAAAGATGAGTTGGCTTGTGCACGTGTTATTCTAGAGGAAGCATTAAAAATGGAAAACTGTACTGAAATTTATGTTTTAGGACATTCTATGGGCGGTGCAGTTGCTAGTGAATTAGCGAAGTTATATCCACAAGTAATTAGCAAATTAGTATTATGGGCTCCTGCTTTTAATTTACCAGCAGCTTTAGATTATCTTACTGGTAAGGTTGAGCCAAGTTCTAATGGATTATATGATCATGGCGGTTATGAAATCTCTCAGACATTTGTAGATGATATTTTGGCTAGAGATTTTTATGCTGATCTAGATACATATAAAAATGAATTATTAGTAATTCATGGTACAAATGATACAACTGTACCATTTGATATTAGTAAAATATATGTTCCCAAGTTTAATCAACAATTAAAATTTGTACCAATTGAAGGGGCAAACCATAATTATGATACTGTTGAACATATTAAAGAAGTTTTAAAATTATCGTTGGATTTTTTAACAAAGTAAGTAGAGTTATGCTCTACTTTTTTTTGTTAGTTAATTTACTAAAATAAAAGTAAATTAACTATGATTATTTACTAAAATAATATTGACTTTTAGTGATGAAAGAATATATAATGATATTGCGATAGGATTGTTACTATTAGATTAGGCAAGACCTGATTAAAAGAATACGATTAATACACTTTTAGTGTAAGGTATTTTATACCGTGTTTTCGTGTTGTTTTTAGTCAGGTCTTTTGTATTGGATAAGTGGGACAATAAATACATTAAGTTATAATCTAAATCGCTATTCTATACGAGAAAAGGAGAACATTATGGAGAGAAGATGGAGTTTTAGAAAAGTTTTATCATCTGTAGCAGTTGCAGGAATGTTAACTAGTATGGCAGCAGTACCTACAATTTCACCAGTAAATGCGGCTGTAGATCATCAATATGATCTAGTAGAGATGAAAAAAGATTCAGTTTTGAAAAACGGTAATTTTGATAATGGGGCTACTAACTGGAATATTGCAGGGCAAAATTCTGGTGTTGTTGCTGAAGATGGTGTAACTATTGGTAAATCAGGGAAACTTGGGGCAACTACTGATTTGCATGCTAATGGACATATTTGGCAAGAAGTGACCTTGAAACCAAACACTAAATATACATTAAAAGCAAAAGTTAAGTTTTCAAGCGAAAATTCTGATGATACAATTACCTTGGATGTTAAGACGGGAGGATTAAACGCTCCGAAAACATTTAAGGATAAGCCAATTAGTCCTACCAACGGATGGGAAGAAGTAGAATTAGAATTTACAACATCATCAGAAACAGCATATGTTGTTGGTGTTGCACGTTGGGTAGATGGGAATGCAAGTGACTCACTGAAAAATTCTACTGTTTATTTTGATGATGTAGAACTTATCGGTGGAGACAGCGAAGAAGATTCAAATTATGATATTTTATGGGCTGATGATTTTAATGAATCGCAATTAGATACAAGTGACTGGGGATATGAATTAGGAAGTATTCGTGGTGTTGAACAGCAACACTATGTAAAAAGTGACGAAAATGTATTTATGCGTGATGGAAACTTAGTTTTAAAGGCTACTGATCGTGCAAAAGAAGATCAATATAAAAATCCTCGTGGTAATCGTCAAGTAATCTATAATTCTGGAAGTGTGAGAACTCATGGAAAACAAGAATTTTTATACGGAAGAATTGAAATGAGAGCAAAATTACCAAAAGGAAGAGGAGCATTCCCTGCGTTTTGGACATTAGGTGCTGATTTTACACTTGATGGAAAGATTAATGGTAAACAAGGATATGGATGGTCACGTTGCGGTGAAATCGATATCATGGAATTATTAGGTGGTTATGAAGGTGAAGCTCGAAATAAACAAGTATGGGGGACACCACATTTTTATGATAAAAATATCGGTGATCAATGGGATCAAGATACAACTGGTTCTGGGGGAAAAGCATATACAAACCCAAGCGGTGCTGATTTCAATGATGATTATCATGTATTTGGTATCAATTGGTCACCAGATAAAATTGAATGGTACGTCGATGGAGTGATTTATAATACCCTAGATTTAACTAATCCAACTTGGGGTGAATCTGCAAAAAAATGTTTTAATCGTCCACAATATATTCAATTAAACTTAGCTATGGGTGGAAACTGGCCTGGTGATGTAGAAACTAATTTAGCAGGAACTGAATTTGCAATTGATTATGTATATTATGCTCAAAATGAAGAACAAAAAGCTGCAGCAAAAGAATATTACGATGCTGCACCAGAAATTAGTGGGTTAAAAGATGTAACAATGCAAGAAGGAGCAACACCTGATCTATTAGCTGGTGTTACATCTAATCGTAATAGTTTTGTAGATTTTTCAATTGAAAATGAACATATGTTTAAAAATGAAGGTGGATTAACTAGTGTTGATTTACTTTGTACAGGCAAAGATGATCTAGCTAGTTTAGCAAAATTACCAGTTGGTAAATATAACATTCATTATACTGCTATTCCAAATGATATAGAATATGATGGAAATAGACCAGAACGTGAAAGTGATTATAAATTCACTCGTAAAACGATGACTTTAACAGTTGCTGAACGTACTTTCCCTAGTGATTTTAAATTAAATGGAATCGTTGGTGATAAATTAGCAAATGTAGCATTACCAGAAGGATGGTCTTGGGTTGATCCAGAAACAAAAATTACAGGTACAGCAGATGAATATGATGTAAAATATGTCAATGGTGAATATTCAAAAACAGTAAAAGTTGTAGTTAATGCAGTTGTCGTTGATAAAGAAGGTTTAAAAGCTAGGCTAGCAGAAGCAACAGCTGAAGCAGCTAAGATAGATGTATATAAAGCTGCAACTATTGAAAAATTAAATACAGTAATCGAAGAAGCGACTAAAGTATTAAATGATACAAGTGCTAATAAAGAGGCTGTAGAAGAAGCAATTAGAGCTTTAAATACAGCTATAGCTAATCTTGAAAAATATGTAACAGAAGTAGAATTAGATCAAGTGATTGCTAAAGGTGAAGAATTTTTAGGGAAAACAGATATTTATACTAAAGAGTCACTAGATATATTAAGTACTGCTTTAGCAAAAGTAAGAAGTGCGATAACATCAGGTGACAAAGAAGCAATTGAATCAGCTTATGCTCAATTAACAGAAGCAATTGATAAATTAGTTAAAATTGATGCTCCTACACCTGAAGTGAAACCTGAGGTAAAACCAGAAAATAAACCTAATACAAGTGTTAAAACTGGTGATAATACATATTTAGGTGCAATTATGACATCATTGTTATTATCTGCGGGCGGTTTGGTATTGTTTAAAAAAAGAAAATATAATTAAAATAGAAAGATAGTGCTATTGATTATTTCTAGCACTGTCTTTTTAAATGAGTTAAATATTAAATAGTAACAGTAATTAATGAATAAAAATAATGATTAAAATGGTGTTTTTATTCTAGAGTTTTTTTAAAAGTCAAAAATAGAAAAATATATGATAATAAGGTAATTTATTTGTAGAAAAATCATTGACATTAAATATAGAAGTATTTATAATGAGAATGTTCTTATGAACTCTAAGTCCCCGGTAAGGATATAGGAGAAAGTAAAATGAGACAAACAACTATGGCTAATGCAGCCACAATCGAAAGAAAATGGTACGTAGTTGATGCAACTGACTTAACTTTAGGTCGTTTGGCATCAGAAGTAGCAACAGTGTTAAGAGGTAAAAATAAACCTACTTACACACCACATGTGGATACTGGTGATTATGTAATCATCGTAAACGCTGATAAAGTAGTAATGACTGGAAAGAAATTAGATACAGTAAATTACTATCGTCACTCTGGATGGTTAGGTGGTTTAAAAGTTAAAACTGCTCGCCAATTCAAAGAACAAAATCCAACTGGTTGGGTTGAAGCAGCGGTAAAAGGTATGTTACCACATAACACATTAGGTAGAAAACAAGGGATGAAATTATTTGTATATGCAGGTAGTGAACATCCACATGCAGCACAAAAACCAGAAGAATTGAAGATTAAAGGGTAAGGGGGAAATACAGAACAATGGCAAATGTACAATATAGAGGAACTGGACGTAGAAAATCTTCTGTAGCTCGTGTTATCCTAACACCAGGTACAGGAAATATCGTAATTAACGATAAACCAGCTAAAGAATACTTACCATCAGACGTTTTATTAATGATTGTTAATCAACCATTAGAATTGACTAACACAACTTCTCAATTTGATGTTAGTGTAAACGTATATGGTGGTGGATACTCTGGACAAGCTGGAGCTATCCGTCATGGTATCTCAAGAGCATTATTACAAGCTGGTACTGATTATAGACCAACTTTAAAAGCAGCTGGATTCCTTACTCGTGATGCACGCGTTAAAGAACGTAAAAAATATGGTCTTAAAAAAGCTCGTCGTGCTCCACAATTCTCAAAACGTTAATACGTTTTCACTAAGAGATAATTTCTGGAAGATTTCAGGAAGTGTCAAAAGACTTAAAACCCTTTATTTTAAAGGGTTTTTTGTTTTTCCAAGTTTTGTGAAATAACACAAAATTCCGAGCACTTGCAACAACCTTGTAACACCAAGGCTTCTTTTTACTATTGGAAACGCAACAAATTTACTATGTATATCATCCAATTTAACTGAATAATCAAACAACAGGGAGTAATTAACTAAAAACTAATTACTTCCTTTTTTTATACCCAAATTGAGGGAAAGGAGGAATACTTATGTCTAAAGTATTTGCAGTGTCCAACCAAAAAGGTGGAGTCGGTAAGACTACTACCTGTATCAATCTTGCTGTAGGTTTAGTAAACCAGGGTAAGAAAGTATTACTAGTTGACGCTGATCCACAGGGCAGTATGACAGTATCTCTTGGTTATCGTAATCAGGATTCACTAGAAAACTCACTAGCTACTTTAATGACGAGTTCTATTAAGAACACAGACTTAAAGGTTGGTGAGACCTTACTACATCATGTGGAGGGTGTTGACCTCATACCAGGAAATATTGAACTTGCTGCTATGGACGTTACACTCGTTAATACAATGAGTAGAGAAAAGGTAATGAAGAATGTTATTGATACAGTTAAAGACAATTACGACTATGTAATAATCGACTGTATGCCTTCTCTTGGTATGATGACAATCAATTCATTAGCTTGTGCTGATTCAGTTATCATTCCTGTACAGGCAGAATTCTTATCTACCACAGGAACAGTACAGCTGTTACAGACTATCTCTAGTGTTAAGCGTAACATTAATCCTGAATTAAACATTGATGGAATTCTAATTACTATGACTGATGAAAGAACTAATCTTTCTAAGAATATTAGAGAACAGATACATGAAGTGTATGGTAGAAACATCAAAGTTTATAAGGATTCAATCCCAAGATGTGTAAAAGCAAGTGAGTGCACAGGTGTAGGAGAATCGGTTTTCAGGTATGATCCTAATGGAAAGGCTACTAAGGCTTATGCGGACTTTTCAAAGGAGGTAAATGAAAATGGCAAACAGGTCAAACGAAATAAAAATCAGCAATATCGATGATTTATTTTCTACGCAGGAGTTAAGGGATGTATCAACTAATACTAAGGTATTACATATCGACATCCAAAAGATTGATGATTTTCCTAATCATCCATTCAAGGTAGAAAACGATATGAAGATGGTCGAACTGGCTAAAAGTATTGAAGACAATGGAGTTCTAGTACCAGCAATGGTAAGACCTACAAAAGATGGTAGATATGAAATGATATCAGGACATCGTAGGAAGTTTGCTGCTCAAATGGCAGACTTAGAAAGAATTCCTTGTATTGTTAAAGAGTTATCTAATGATGAAGCAACAATCATCATGGTTGATAGTAATATTCAACGTGAAGGTATCTTACCTAGTGAGAAAGCATTTGCTTATAAGATGAAGATGGAAGCAATTAAGCACCAAGGACAAAGACAATCAACTTCTACACCAATGGTGTCGAAGTTGTCAGCTGAAAGTATAGGTGAAGAAAATGGTGAAAGTAGAGAAACAGTTAGAAGATTTATCCGATTAACTTATCTAAATAAACCATTGCTTGATATGGTAGATGCAAAAATTGTAGCAATTAGACCAGCTGTTGAAATATCTTACTTAACTGAAGATGAACAAGACCGATTACTTGATAAAATGCAATTGAATGATGCTACACCATCATTAGCACAGGCCATTAGATTAAAACAATGTTCACAAGCGGGAAAACTTGATGATGAGACTCTTGGAGCAATCATGGCCGAATATAAGCCAAATCAAAAAGAGCGTGTCTCTTTAAGAAAGGAAGATATTAAGAAATATTTTCCACGAAATTATGATGATGATCAGATAAGAGAAACAATAATGAAACTTATTGAAGACTGGTCAAAAAAGAAGAAAAAAGAAATACAAAGTAGATAGTTACCAACAAGGGAGGAGTGCGCCCAAACCAGGATAGGAAGAATTTTTTCTTCCCCCTCACACTCCCCCTGTTTTTACTATCTGAGAATATTATTTACTGAAAAAAATAAGTAAATAACTTAATAAGAAATACTTAATTAGAAAGGAATAAAGAAAATGAATTTTAATAAAGAAGAATTAAGCATTATTAGTTCAGCTTTAATGCATTATGCTTTTAGTCTTAATGGTGAACAAGCTAAACAGGCTAAAGATGTTTTAAACAAAATTGAAGCTAATCAACATGATGATTATGAAAAGATCACAGAGTTAATTAAAAATTATTCAAAAGGAGATGAAACTCATGGATAACGGTATGAAACAAATCCTGGAATACTTTGCTTTAAAGTATAAAGGTGATTTCGATAAAATTTATGAAGCATTATCAAACAAAGAAAAAGTTGACCCAGAACTTGGACCAACATTAATGGAATCAAAGAAGAATAAGTGTGTAACAATCATTGATGATAAATACCCTGAATTCTTTAAATCAAAAGAATGTCCACCATTTGCATTGTTCTATGAAGGTAACTTAGAACTTATTGCTGATGATCGTCCAATACAATCAGCTGTTGGAAATGATGGAAGAATGATTTTAGGTGTAAGTCCTGTTATTAGTGAATCAGAATTTAAACTAGATTATGTAATTGCTTGTGAGAGTCAAGATGATTTAGAAAAGATGAAAACAATAATGCACGATAAGGGTATTAAGTTGAAGAATCATACACAGCCTCCTAAGGAACAAATGATTTAGCTTTATTATCTTTCTGAGTAAATCAATAAGTGTTATGATTTAAATATAAAGAGATACAGGAGGATATGTTTATGAGTACTAAGAATGTTATTAAAGTTGAAATAAGAAGTACATCTGGATTTTGTTCATATGAAGATGCGTATGAGGATAAAATCGTAATAACAAAAGAAAGTATTAAATATACATATAATCCAATGTTTATTTCAGATATCAATCCAGTAAAAAAATGGTCTTTTAAAACAAACAATGAAGTATTCAATGTTTTGTTTGATCGTATTTCTAAAGATGTAATTGATATCATCTATAGAGAACTTGATTACATGTGTGAAGATATAGGTGCAATAACATTTATTGTGACATATGATGATAAGTCTAAAGATAAAAGAGATTTCTTTGTTCCTGGTGATGAATTTAAAGAGTGCTTTGCAAATATTAGAGTAATGGTGCCCAAATGTGAGAATGTTCCACCAGTTCTATTAACAGAAGATGACTATGAAGATGATTAATCTGCAAATTAATTAATTGCAAGATTGAATAGTCTTCCTTCTAGGAATACATTGAATGTGAAGAGGAGGAATGCTTTATGTTAAAAAGAATACTTGCAATTCCAATGGCTGTAGTGTTAGTTGGTATGTTTATTAGTGCTTCAAATGTTCCTGTTCCTGATGAATCAATGAAAGCAGTTCAGGAAACAATTGAAAAGGATCAAAAGAACACTAAAGAAAATGAAGAAACAGCTGCTAGTGAAACTAATCAAGTTGTCGAAGAAAAGACAGCTGAAAAGAAAGAAGTTAGTAGCAGTAATACATCGGTGGATAATTCATCAAAAAAAGTGGAAAACTCTAGTAAACAAGTTAGTTCTTCAAGTACTTCTAGTTCTAGTAGTGTTCCAACTAAGATTGAAGAATCAAAACCAACTGATAATTCAATACCTAGTACACCAGCACCAACACCTAAGCCCACACAACCAGAAAAACCAAAAGAAGAAAAACCTATTTCATATAATTATCAAATAGGTAATTCAGGTAAGCTATATACTGATGAAAATGTGGCATATAGTGAAGCTGAAAGATACTCAGATAATTACGTAAGTGATACAAATTATGTTAGTGGATATTTAGTATATTCAACATATGATAAATGGACTATCTCGTATTATTACAGTAATTATTAACAACAATTAAATAGAAATAATAAGTAAGGAAGAATGATTATAATGTTCTTCCTTTTTTATTTTAAACAGGAGAAAAACAATGATAGATAAGATAAAGAAGAATGTTAGAAGATTCTTAATATCACTAGCTAGTCTAGCGATAGTGATTAGTGGAGCAACTTCATCAGCTCAAGCATTAACTGGAGTAACAAGTTGCGATGTACCTAGTGATTGGTATTTAACCACAACAGGAAATGTAGTAAGTAATAGACATGAAGGATATTTAAAGGTTAGTGGACAACCAGTTTTCTGTGTTGATTACTATGCTGAATATCATAGTGGAAAAACAGTAACCGCAGGAACACCTGCTGATATTGGATTGAGTGAAGCTAAAGCTAAAAGATTATCGTTAATTGCTTATTATGGAACTAAAGTGGCTGGAAGAACAAGCCAAGACTGGTATGCAATTACACAAGGATTACTATGGAGAGAAATCCATGATAGAACTGATTTACAATTTGTAACATGTAAAACAGCACCTACATATCAAGATCAACAAAGATGTTGGAATGAAATCTTAGCTGACGTTGATCGTTATTATGTAATGCCATCATTTGCTTCAGGAACACATGAAGTAGATATGGATGGGCAAATTGAATTAACAGATACCAACGGAGTGTTATCTGATATGGTAGTTGTTAGTTCAGGTAACCTAAATGTTTCAATTAGTGGAAACAAGTTAATCATTAAAGGAGCTTCTAATGCTTCTGACTTAACAAGTATTACATTAAAGAAAAACATTGCTGCAAGTGAAACAGGAACAACAATTGTTTATACTGCTAGTGATTGTCAATCACTTGGAAGCTTTAAGATTGCTGATCCAGTTCGTGTATCATTCAGAGTTAAAACAAATAAATATGGTAACTTTGAATTATTAAAATACAATGATGATAAGTCAGCAACAATTCCTAATACTAGTTATAGAGTAACAGGTCCTAATGGATTTGATCGTACTGTACAAACAAGTAGTGATGGAAAGATTAAATTAGATCGTATTCCAGTAGGTGATTATAAATGCGTAGAAGTAAATGCTGCTACAGGTTATTTAATCAATACAACTGAATTTGAATTTACAGTTAAAGTATTAGAAACTACAACTATTGATCCAACCAATTTAGAACCAACAGGAAAAATCAATCTAAAGAAGAGCATGGATGTATCAAAAACTGATAACAAAAAAGGTGATGCTGTTATCAACGATAATACATATACCTTATATGCTGCTGAAACAATTACTAATGTAGCAGGAACTAAGAAGTTCTATGATAAAGATCAAAAGGTTTCAGCTAAAAAAACAAATGCATCAGGTGATATTACTTGGGATGATCTTCCATTAGGTAATTATTACATTAAAGAAACTGCAACTAATGATTCATTAGTTTTAAATACTAATACCATTAATGTAGCTATTACTTATCAAGGACAAACAGTATCAAAAGTTATTGTGGATAAAGACACAAGTGATAGAGTCAATATGCAAAAGATTCAAGTATTTAAATCAGGAGAAGGTGAAGGTATCTCTGGAGTAGTTAAAGGATTACAAGGAGCAGAATTCACATTCAAATTAAAATCAGAAGTTGATCATGTAGGTTGGGACAATGCAACTACATATGATGTTGTTACTACTGATGAAAATGGAAAAGCTAATACAAAGTATTTACCATATGGAACATATTTAGTTAAAGAAACAGCTACTCCAAAAGATTATGTAACAGCACCAGATTTCACAATCTCAGTTACAAAAGATTACACAGAATATACAGATGTTGAACAAGTAAGAAGAGTTAACGTGAATAACGCACCTTTCAAATCACAAGTTAAACTTGTAAAGATTGATAAAGTAACAGGAAAGACTGTTACTTTAAATAGTGCATCATTCAAGATTAAAGATTCTAAAGGTAATTATGTAGTTCAAAAAGTAGGTGGAGTTAAATATGATACTTTCACTACTAATAGTAAAAACAATATCGTAGTTATTAGAGGTAAAGATGGAGAAGTTACTTTACCATTAACTTTATTAGCAGGAACATACACTATTGAAGAAGTAGAAACACCTGAAGGATTCTTATCATTAGAAAATCCAGTTAAGTTTACTATTACTAATCAATACGATTATGATCTTGATGAAGATGAAGATCCAATGCTTACAGTTAAAGTGGAAAACTTACAACCAACTGGAACAATTGAATTATATAAATCTGATAAAGTATCAAAAGAGCCTTTAGAAAATGTTGAATATGAATTAACAGCAACTAAAGATATTATTAGTCCAATCGATGGTAGTATTCTTTATAAAAAAGGTGATCTTGTTTCAAAAGATAAAACTAACAAAGAAGGTAGAATCACAATTAAAGATTTACCAATGGGATCATATCAATTAAAAGAAACATTAACTTTAGAAGGTTATGTTTTAAGTGAAGAAGTACATGATATTGAATTCACTCAAAAAGATTTAACAACTAAGGTTTATTCGATGGATATTAAAATTACTAATATTGCTCCTACTGGAGAAATTCATTTAGTTAAAACTGATAAAGACTCAAATGAGTTATTAAGTGGAGTTCAATATCAATTAACTGCTGCTGAAGATATCTATTCATTAGATGGAAGAAAGACATTAATTTATAGAAGTGGACAAACAGTATCTAAAGATATTTCTGAAGATGGATTCTACTTAACAAATGAGTTAGGTGAAATCAATATCGGTGACTTAGCTTTAGGTAAATATCAATTAAAGGAAACTCAAGCTTTAGTAGGTTATGCAACTGATAAGAAAGTATATGATATTGATTTATCTTATGATCATAGTGATAAAGTTCTATACACTCAAAGTTTAGAATTAACTAATACTAAAACAAATATTAATATCACTAAAGTAGATGCTACTACTGAAAAAGAATTACCAGGAGCACACTTAACTGTTTATGATAAAGAAACAAATAAAGTGGTTGATGAATGGACTTCAACAAATGAACCTCATGTAATTAGAGGATTAGAAATCAATAAGACTTATGTATTATGGGAAGACTTAGCACCTATTGGATACGCAACTGCAAGTGATGTTGTATTCACAGTAAATGATATAGGTGAAGTTCAAAAGATCGTAATGAAAGATGAAATCACTAAAGTAAGTATTTCTAAACAAGATGCAAGTACTGGCAAAGAATTACCAGGAGCAACTTTAATTATCACTGATAAAGATGGTAATCAAATTGATAAATGGATTTCAACAAATGAAGTACATATGATCTATGGATTACATGTAAATGAAGAATATACTTTAACAGAAATTACTGCACCTGAAGGCTACAATAAAGCTGAATCAATTAAGTTTACAATTGGTGATACAGGAGTAGTACAAAAAGTAGTGATGAAAGATATTCATAAACCAGTCGTAGTTCATACAGGTGATAGTACTAATGTTAAGTTCTATATGTTCTTAATGTTTGCTGCAGGAATTGCTATCGTAGCAGGAAAAGTATACTTCGCTAAAAAGAAAAAAGATTAGTGAAAAGGAGTGAGTGATATGCCCTAGAGAAGACAAGACTAAACAAGCTTTTGAGATGATAGAACAGGGGGTTAAAGATGTTTATACATCAGACAACTTCCTTAATTACTTACAATCATTATCAAAGTTTCATAATTATTCCTTGAATAATACAATGTTGATATTATGTCAGTATCCAACAGCATCATTAGTTGCTGGATTTAATTCATGGAATAAGAATTTTAAAAGACATGTAGTAAAAGGAGCTAAAGCTATTAAGATATTAGCTCCTTATCAAGTTAATGCTAAAACACAAGTAGAACAAAAAGATGCAAATGGTGAAGTCATAAGGAATGATAAAGGAGATGCTTTAACTGAAGAGAAAGTTTATACAGTGACTAAGTTTAGAGTAGTTAATGTATTTGATATTTCTCAAACAGATGGACAACCATTACCTGAATTAACTCATGATTTAAAAGGAACATCAGATAGTTCGAGAGCATTAATAAAATCAATAGAAGAAGTTTGTGAAATACAAATTGAGTTCAAATCAATTGATGAAGATCAAACACTTAGTGGAGGAGCGAAAGGTTATTATAGCCTTACTGAAGATAAGATAGTAATTAACTCAGGACTAGATGATATCCATAAAGCTAAAACCTTAGCACATGAATATGCCCATTCACTATTACATAAAGAATTAAATAAACCACAAAGTCAACGAGAGATAGAAGCTGAATCGTTGGCTTTTGTTATTTGTAATCACTTTGGAATTGATACCAGTGAATATAGTTTTGTGTATGTTGCTACATATGCTGAACAAAACGATCAATTCTTAAAACAGACATTACTTAATATTCAAAGTAATGCTCATGAAATGATTACAAAGTTAGAACCAATTTATGAAAGGAATATGGATATGAACAATGATAAAGAGTTTAACATTGATCTTAATGATGTGCATTCAACTGATGATAGTTATTTAACACCTGTAGAGCTTGAATACATCTCTAAAGGACTAGTTGAAGATTTAATGAATGATGTCTCAGCGATGCCTGTTTATGATTATCTGAGATCAAAAGATAACGAACCAGAATTGGGTAGAGAAGTTATTGATAGTGATTTAGGTGCAATTGTGGATAAGTATGCTGATAAACATCCTTTAGCTGCTAACTTATATCATGTTAATGATTACTTTGAAAAAGGAGTTAAAGAAACAATTTTCCTAAAATGCTATTTAGATATTATGGATCCCAATATGGATAGACCATTTGTTGAAGATAGCATCCAAAGAGAAAACTATTTAAGATTTAAATCATTTGGTGAAAGTGTACTTAGTGGTGATGCTACTTATATTAAGTTAAAAGCCAATAGTTCATTTATGGATTTGAATATTGATAACCTGGGAAATGATAGGTTTGCAATGTCTCATTACTATGAAGTAAATGGAGATATGATGGCAGATCCTGATATGGAGATTACATTTGATACGGAGAATCAATTAATATATGGTCAAACATTTCAACAGGACAATATGAACATGTATCAAGATATTAATTCTAATCCAGAAGTAGCAGATGACTTAAATAAATTCCTTAATGGATGGTTAAAGAATATTAAAGAAAACAATTATAAAATAGCTGAAATAAAAGGAGATGACTTCTCAATAACCTTTGATAAAAAAGGTAATGTAATTGAAGCTGAAGGTAATCAAGAAATGATTAATAAAAATAAGTTTGTTCAATTTAACATAGAACAAAAATCACAGGGAAAAGGACAGGTAAGATAAAATGAATCCAGAAACAATTTTAGAACAACACAAAGATGTGTTAATAGATGTTTACAATAATATTGTTAAATATAGAAATGCTTTTAATAAGTATATGGAAAAGTTAGATGACATGTTTGAAAAAATGGAAAAAGTTGATAACGGTGATAACTGTATTATCTCAATGAGAGATTTTGAATCACTAAGAAATGTTAAACAACCAAAGAATATATTGTTAGATAAATTTGCTGAATATGATGTCATGACATTGAATATAATTCTATCAGTATTTGAAGGAGGACGTGATCCTCATGACAACAGTGATGAACCACTTGTTGTTGAATATCACTTTTTTAAAAACAAATGGGACCTATTAGACGTAATAACAAATATGAATTATAGAGATTTTGAATTACAGTATTCTGTAGGATTAGCAAGAATAGGGTTTATTACTGGAACAGAATTGGAAACATCTTCAGAACATGTATGTTAATAAAGAAGAGATCAGTCGTGCAAAATCGATTGACCTTTTAACTTATTTAATGACTTATGAACCTGATAATCTTGTTAAAATATCTAGAGGAAATTATTGTACTGTTGATCATGACAGTTTAAAGATATCTAATGGTAAGTGGCATTGGTTTTCTAGACAAATTGGAGGAACAAATGTAATCAGTTATTTAACGAATGTATATGGCTATTCATTCCCTGAAGCAGTTAAGAAAATCAATGGAAACTTGAATGCAAAAGAACCAGTACAAACTAAGCAGGAGTATACAAAAAGGAAGTATTTCCAACTTCCTGAAAAAGCAGATAAACCATTAGCTGCAATAGAATATTTAAGAAAAAGATGTATTGATGATTCTTTAATTGCTTATTGTCTATATGATGGAATTCTTTATGAAGAAAAGAATCATCATAATGTAGTCTTCTTAGGAAAAGATCCTGAAGGTAATGTTAAATATGCTTGTATGAGAGGAACAACTGAAAAGAAGTTTCATGGAGAAGTATCTTGTAGTAATAAGAACTTCTCTTTTTCGTTGGGATTAAATAATTCAAATGATGTATTACATGTTTTTGAAAGTCCTATTGATTTGCTATCATATGGTACATTACTTAAACATAAGCAACATGAATGGAATAAACAAAATTACTTATCGTTAGGTGGTGTTTATGATTCAAATAAGGATACCAATCCAATAGCTTTGGAGACATTCTTAAACAATCATAAAAACATTAAGAATATAATTCTTCATCTTGATAATGATCATGCAGGACGAGCTGCAACAGAACTTATCAAAAGAGTATATTCAAATAAATATAACGTATTAGATAGACCACCTACGAGTGGTAAAGATGTAAATGAATATTTAGTTAAATATCTGAATAAAGAAAGAGGTGACAACAATGCCAGATGATTTTGTATTAGCTTATAAGATAAATGATGTTAAAAATATAGAAGATCCTATAGCTATTAAAAGAGATATCTTAAACATAGCTAGTTTTATCAATGACCAAACGACAGATAGATTTATGTTCATTGATTCATTAGATCGAAATCTATTTACAACAATGGGATGTTTCTTGGATAGGTTTTCTCCTGATGGAGTAGATATGAGACCTGAATTAATAATGGCCTTAAATGGAATGCAAACAGGAGAGATTGAACCTGAGGAAGTAGAGTATGTAAATCTAAATGCAGATGGTGTTCAAAAGCAGTATATTGTTACAGTTGAAGAAACACTATCAAGAGAAGTTAAGGTTATCGCAAGTAGCCCAGAAGAGGCTAGAGATATTGTTGAAGGTCAATATGCAGAAGAGGAAATCGTATTATCTGCTGATGACTTTTCAGGTGTTGATTATTCAATAGAAGAAGTTCCAGAAAGGATCAATGTATTAATCATTGAACCAAGAAGAAAGCCATATCAATCATCAATCAACAACAACCTGGAAAGTATGCAAAATATTGTTGATGGACATATTGAAAGAGCATATCCTTTTGAAGATTACAAAGTAGCTGTTGTAGTAAATGAAGAAGGTATTCCATTACAACTTGAACCCAATAGAGGAATCAAAGATGCCAATGGGAAACTACAAAACATCTTCTTTGGTAACATGATTATTTGTGGAATAGATGAACATCATGAATGTTGTTCATTAAATGAAGAACAGCTTACTCACTATAAAAAGGTGTTTGAAAATCTACATACATTCTTTAGGAATGATCAAGGCCAAGTTGATTTCAGAGAAGTTAAACATCCGAATAAAGGTCATGAAGGAAGGTAGACTATACCTTTCTTTCATAGCAAGCATTGATTTATGACGGCATCATAAATCGCTTGTTAGGGATGCTCCCTAATACCCTGTATTTTCATCGATTCTATCGAAACAATTTTGGATTTATTGACTATATTTATATACTTTAAAATTTCAAAAAAGTATAATAAAGATATAAAAGAAAAACATTTTAATCTTGAAAGAGGGAGGATAGAACAATGAAGATAAAGAAGATCATATCTTATCTATTAGTTATAACTATGTGTTTTGCAATACCAATCTTTACTGGTGGTGTAAAAGAAGTAAGTGCATCAACTGGTGACATGTTTTTTGATAATGATAACTATCTTAAATATCAAATAATAGAGGATAATGAGGAATCAAAAACTGTGGCAGTTGTTGGCTACGGAAATTTGGGTGATTCTGGTGAGTTAGAAATACCATCTAAAGTAAAAAAATATAATCCTGAATCCTTTGATGATTACACTGAATACACTGTGACAAGTATAGGTGAATCTGCGTTTGAAAATTGTTCAATTTTAAAAAGTGTTACAATTCCAGATACAGTACAAAGTATAGAATCGAAAGCTTTTAGTGCGTGGAACGCGGAAAATGAATCAAATCTTGCAAGTGTAACATTTGGTGAGAAAAGTCAACTTAAAACTATAGAATCAATGGCTTTTGGTTGTTGTAAAAAATTAACAAGCTTTACCATCCCTGATTCAGTAACAAGAATTGATTCAAATTTTTGTATGGGGTGTTGTAATCTAACGAATGTAAAAATGCATTCATCAAAGCTTGAAGCTATCGAATACAATCACCTTTTAGGAACTGCTCCTCTTTGTTTTACAATTCATTCTAATAGAAAAGGATATTCAATCCCAACCACCTCTGAAGTTTTAGGATTTTCAGGATGTGAAGGAACGTTTATATTTACTGATATGAATGAAGAATTTGTTTCTAATGGGATAAAATATAGAGTAGTCGATCCTGGTAATAGTGGTGTTATGATTATTTCGGGAGATACTAAGTATAGTGGTGATTTAATAATTCCAGAAACTGTAAAGCATACTATTACTGAAACTAAAACTAGAACATATAAAGTAATTGGTATAGGTGAAAAAACATTTTATGAGTGTAATGAATTAGACAGTCTTACAATCCCCGATTCAATTACAAGTATAGGAAAAGATGCTTTTGCTGGTAGTTCAATAGTTTTAATAAAAATGAGCTATACAAAATTAAGTTTAATGGTTTCTTCTACTGGATTAGTAGTCAATTCAACAAAAACAGGATATAAAGTTTTGGCCATTAATAACTTTAGTTGGTTTATTGGAAAGTTTGATTTTCCTGATAAGGTCTCTATTGAAGATTTAGATGATAATAAAAATTATCCAATTTCTTTTCCGGGTTCTAATGTCTCAGATACGTCAGTTGTATATCAAAAAGGTTCTAACAGTGCATTCGTAGTTAAAGGAGAAGGAAGTTTAGATAAGTTCACAGGAGTATACTTTGATGATATTCTTGTCAGTGATAGAAATTATACACTTAAAGAAGGATCAACAATCATTACATTTAAACCCGAGTTTATGAAAACATTAAAAACTGGTGACCATACGATTAAAATGGTATGGACTGATGGAACAGCGACTACAACAATTAAGGTCATTGATAAAGACACAGTTCAAACAGGAGATACAACAGATATTGCATCAATCGTATCATTAATGTTGATAAGTATGGCAGGTATGTACTTGTCACTAAGAAATAGAAAACTAAATAATTAGCTAAAAGGTGTCTTCATAATAGAAGGCACTTTTCATTTAATAACAATATTCTAAAGTACACTTGTTGTACTTTTTTATTTTGGAGGCGATATATGAATAAATATAAATTGACTGTACGCTTAGATGATGAGTTAAAACATAAACTTGATGAACATACATTAAAAACTCAGATGTCCAAAGAAGCATATATTAGAAAATTAATAACAGGATATATTCCAAAAGAAGCACCTAGTGAGGAGTACATATCACTAACAAGAGAATTACATGCTATTGGTAATAATCTCAATCAACTAGCTGTAAAAGCAAATGCAAGAGGCATAATGAATGTTGAATTAATAAATGAAGAGTGTAAGAAATTAGACGTTCTTCTAGATCAATTATTTGAGTTAAATGTTATGCCTGAAAAGATGGAGGAATTGAATGGCAACAACAAAAATTTGGTCAGTTAAAGGAAGTATAAAAAGAGTTGTCGATTATGCTTCTAATCCTGATAAGACAACTAATGATGATTATGATGAGCCTGTAGGATTTGATGATGTTAATAATGTTGTTAAGTATGCTACTAATAGTAAAAAGACAGAACAAGCTTTATTTGTTACTTCATTAAATTGTGGTAGTGATCCAGTTAAAGATATGATGATGCTACATGAAAAAAATGATAACAGATTAAAGATAAAAGCATTTCATGGATATCAGTCATTCAAGCCTGGAGAAGTAACAGCAGCACAAGCTCATGATATAGGTGTACAACTTGCTAAAGAGTTATGGACTGATTATCTAGTAGTAGTTGCTACTCATACTGATAGGAAACATATTCATAATCATTTTGTTATTAACAATGTGAATTTAAAAAACAATAAATGCTTTGAAGCAAATAAAGCAACCTATAGAAAGATGCAAGAAGTGTCTGATAGATTATGCAAAGAGAATCACTTAAGTGTGATAGAAAACAAGAGAGGTAAAGGTGTGAACTATAGAATATATATGGACACTCAAGAAGGTAAACCAACAGTAAGGAATATTATTAAAAGAGATATTGATGAAGTAATTGCTGAATCAAGAACATTTGATATGTTTGTTAAAGGTATGCAAAAACGAGGATACAAAGTTAATAACTACAACAAGTATCTTAAAGTAATGCCTGAAGGTAAATCTAAATACTTTAGATGTAAATCACTAGGTGAAGATTACACTGAAGATGCTATTAAGAAAAGAATAGCTGAACAAGATAGAAGTGTAACAACTATTAAAGTGGATAGAAATGTATTCCTTAATAAAAATAACAAACCAAAGTCTAAAGGTATTCAAGCCCTTTATTATCACTATTGTTTTTTACTAGGTGTATTTGAAAATAAACCTAAAGCTAAAAGAATGCATTTCTTATTAAAAGAAGATATTAATTATCTTGATGATATATGCAGACAAGCAAATTATATTTGTAAACATGATCTTCAAACTGCTGAAGATGTTGAAATGAGAAAGGTATTACTTCAACAACAAATTGAAGAATGCAAAGATGTTCGTAATCAACTTAATAGCAGTAAGAAAGATACGAATTATGTAGAAATGGAAGAAGTTAAACAGAAGGTTTCCTTATTATCTAAGGAAATCTTTTCTTTATCTAAGGAGGTGAAACTATGTGAACAGATAGTAGATAGATCTGCAAAGATTCAAAATAACGTTAATCTAATTAACAATCAAGAAAGAGAGGATGGTCAAGATGAACACAGAATCACAAGCAGCAGAACAAGTCGTCAACATGTCTCTTAAGGGTATGGAAGAAGTCATTAAGATATCTGGATATGGAGCAAAGAACTTATCGGTTTATCTTTATACTTTGATGAAAGATCAAAAGCGTACCAAAGGTAAGACACGACTTAAAACAATGCTTAACAGTGGAGATGAATTAAAAATCTTTGAAGTTAATAGAGAAGATTTACAAGTCTTTCAAAGAGAAGCTAAAAAGTATGGAGTATTGTATTGTGCATTAAAAGATAAGAATGATGTAAATGGTAAAGTCGATATCATGGTTAAAGCACGTGATGCTTCTAAAGTAGATCGTATTATGGATAAGTTTGATTTAGCATCTATTGATACAGCAACCATTAAAAAGGAAATTACTGATTCAAAAGAAAAAGCTAAAGAAACAAAAATTATTGATAAAGCTAATGACTTATTAGGTGTAGAGCCAAAAAAGTCTTTACAGCAGGAGACAGCCCAACATCAGTCAGGAAAGAACTCAACAAAGCAAAAACAAAAACAGGAAAGTATTCCTACAATGGTTCGTTCTAGTATCAGAAAAGAATTGAATGATATTAAACAAAGAAGAAGTAAAAATACTCCTGCTAAGAAGGTTCCAGTTAAAACTAAAATGAAAACAAAGAAACGAGGTAGATAGTTATGAACCAAGAATTTGATAAAGAAAAATGGATTTTAAAGAAGAAAGCAGATAGAGAACTAGTATTTGGAAATATTAAAATAACGCTTCCTAAAGTATCAGAAACACCTGATAATTTAAGAAGCTTTTTAGATGTTTGTTCAAGATTTGACCAATACACTTTAAACAATCAGTTACTAGTATTTAATGCGAATCCTAAGGCTACTCAAATTAAAGAGTATAAGCAATGGGATAAGTTAGGAATTCATGTTAGAAAAGGTGAGAATGGATTCTTAATTCTAAAACCTTATAAAGATAATAAGGGTGAGTTTAAAGTAAGTACTGCAACGGTTTTTGATGTTGAACAAACTGATTCGACTAAGGATATTCAATATCATCTTGATATTAAGAAAGTAGTAGAAGCTTTAATTAGTATCTCACCATGCGATATCTTAAAAAGAGAGGACATGGCGGATACAGTAGATAGCAAGTATGAACCATTGGATAAGAAAATTTACATTAAGGCTAATATGCCACCTGAAAATGTAGTTAGATGCTTATCTTTGGAAGTAGCTCATGCTATTAGAGATAATGAATCACAAAACTATTCAAGAGGAGACTTCTCGATGAATGCCTATATGCTTTCTTATATGATTTGTAATAAGTATGGAATTGATGTTTCTAATTATAGTTTCGATAAAGCATCTGAAGATATTGTTCAAAGAAGTGAAGATGATCAAAAAGTATTCTTTTCTGAACTTAATAGTATGAATAAGAAAATGAACAAAGGTATCAATGATTATTTATATAAAGATAAGAATAAGGATCAAAGAGATGAAAGATAAATATACATTAAACATTGATCAGTATGAGAGAGGCTTAATTATTAAAGCATTAAATGAGTTTAGAAATAATTTATTAGATAGTGAGAAGCCTACTGAGAATGTAGACGATGTATTATTAAAAATCATTGATACTAAGCCTAAGAATATAGATAAGTATGAAGCAGCTAGATAAAAGAACTATTGTACTTTTATATTTATTAGGATGTGTACCAGTTTTATGGTTTGCATTGATTTTAGGAATGTCTTTGAATGGTAATCTATTTGATATTATGAATAGTCTTAGCACTAATATGTCTAATCCATTTCATATAGAAATAACTAAGAATACTGGAAGAAGTATTTTGCTATGTTTAATTGCATATGGAATGGGAATTGCAATCTATTATTCTACTAAAAAGAACTATAGGCGTAATGAAGAACATGGTTCAGCTAAGTGGGGTAATGTATTTCAATTAGCTAACAAGTATGAAGATAAGAATAGTAATAACAATAAGATACTAACTCAAAACTTTAGTATTAGTTTTAATCAAAGAAAGCATCTAAGAAATCTACATGTTCTCGTTATTGGAGGAAGTGGGGCAGGTAAGACAAGGTGCTATGCTAAAGTAAATATTATGCAATGTAATAGTAGTTTTGTCGTGCTAGATCCTAAAGGGGAGATTTTAAGGTCTACAGGAAATTTATTAGAGAAAGAAGGATACGTAGTTAAAGTCCTAGATCTCATTAAGATGGAAAGAAGTCTTTGTTATAATCCCTTTGCTTATTTGCATGATGACAACGATGTATTAAAGCTTATAACTAATCTTATTAGAAACACAACACCTAAAGGATCTCAATCAATGGATCCGTTTTGGGAGAAAAGTGAAACAGCATTGCTATTAGCTTTATGTTTATTCTTACACCATGAAGCACCACCTGAAGAACAAAACTTTGGTATGGTAATGGAAATGATTGCAGCAGCTGATGTTAAAGAAGATGATGAGGATTATGTTAGTCCACTAGATGAACTCTTTACACAGTTAGAGAATCGTAATCCAGATAGTTTAGCAGTAAAGCAATATCACATATATAAACAAGCAGCAGGTAAGACAGCAAAATCAATTTTGATTTCTGTAGGAGTTAGACTTGCTGCTTTTAATTTGTCTTCATTATCTGGAGTTACTACAACTGATGAACTAGAACTAGAAAAGATGGGTGAAAGAAAAACAGCATTGTTTGCTGTTATCCCAGATAATGATTCATCATTCAATTTTATAGTAGGTATGTTATATACTCAGTTATTTCAGCAACTATATTATCAAGCTGATTATATATATCATGGAGCATTACCAGTACATGTTCATTTCGTTATGGACGAATTTGCGAATGTTGCATTACCAGATGAATTTGATAAGTTGCTAAGTACGATGAGATCTAGAGAAATATCGGTATCTATTATTCTTCAAAACTTAGCACAGATTAAAGCGTTGTATAAAGACAATTGGGAATCAATTGTTGGTAACTGTGATGAGATGCTTTATCTTGGTGGGAATGAACAAAGTACTTATGAATATGTTTCTAAGCGATTAGGAAAAGAAACAATCGATACAAATACATATGGAATGAATAGAGGTAGAAATGGATCCTATACAACTAACTATCAACAAAGTGGTAGAGAGTTATTAATGCCTGATGAAGTAGGTCTTATTAATATTGATGAAGCACTACTTTTTGTGAGAAGTGAGAAGCCGATATGTGATAAGAAGTTTGATATCTTAAAGCATAAGAATATTAAATATACGACTGATGGTGGTGGAGAACCATATGTATATGGAATCGTAGAAAAAGACATTGATTGGAGAACAATCGAACTTAATGAAAATGGTAACTATGAGTTATTAAGTGAAGAAGATTTAGAAGAAGAATTCAACAAGGAGAATGAGTAAAATGAAAAAAATAAAAAGTAGTTTAATTAGATTTAGTAAGGCACCTCATACAGTGAAGTGTACATTCTATATGTATGTATGGGGAGTATTAATGTGTAACTTTGGATCAACAGTATATGCAGCTGGAGATCCCTTATCAGTAATTAATAATCTATCAACATTTATCTTTTCGTTGATTAGAGCAATTGGTTTAATCCTTTTAGGATTTGGTATTGTGCAAGTAGGGTTATCATTAAAGAGTCATGATCCTAGCCAAAGAGCAAATGGTTTCTTAACTCTTGCGGGTGGAATCATTATTACTTTTGCCAAAGAAATCTTAGATTTAATTGTAGGTTAATTGATTAAAAAAGAAAGTAGGAGGTGAAAGTAATTATGGGAGATAGTTGGATTATAGATAACTTAGTTAACGCCCTGAATACCTGGAATTCCAAGTTCCAGGAGATATGGGCATTATTAACAACATCCCCTCAGAATTTTAAAGGTGGAACTATATGGACAGTTATTAAAAATATACATGGAACATTACAAGCAATTGCACTAGCATTGCTTGTTATTTTCTTTGTTTGTGGAGTAGTCAAAACTTGTGGTAGTTTTACAGAGGTAAAGAAATTAGAACATGTATTAAAGTTGTTTGTAAGATTTGCAATTGCAAAAGGAGTAGTCACATATGGACTAGATTTACTATTAGCGATCATGGAAATTGCACAAGGAACAATTACATCTGTAATGAATACAACAGGAGTAGCTAGTTATTCAAAGATTGTACTTCCTGAAGTAATAAAGAATGCATGTAATGATGTAGGTTGGTTGGAAGCTATGCCACTATATGCAGTTACGTTAATTGGAAGTCTTTTTATTACAATTTTATCGTTCATTATGATACTTACCGTTTATGGTAGGTTTTTTAAAATATACTTATACACAGCAATATCACCATTACCATTATCAACTTTTGCAGGACAACCATTTCAAAGTATGGGTATTAACTTCCTGAAGAGTTTTTCTGGTGTATGTTTAGAAGGATTAATAATTGTTATATCCTGTGTCATATTCTCGGCATTTGTTGTATCGCCGACAGTGAACGCAGATGCTTCTGCTAGTAGTATGCTTTGGGGTTACATATCAGAAATCATATTTAACTTATTAGTTCTAGTTGGAACAGTTAAGATGAGTGATCGCATTATTAAGGAATTAATGGGATTATAACAATTTGCACATTTTTATTAATTTTTATTGAATGTTAAAATTTGTTTAGAACATAGGAGGGAAGTTATTATGTTATCAGAATTTTTACTTTTACGTATTAAACAAGTTAAAGAAGATGATGAGGAATATCAATATACTTATTCATTAAATAATGAATTTGATGATAAGTCTTGGATCATTGGATTCAGTAAAGAATTTTTAGAAAATGGAAAGAATAAAGAAGCACTATATGATTATGCGTTTACTAATCTAATAGATGGTAATATTCGTATAATCAAAAAGTTTGGTAGAAAGACAACTACACAAGAATATTTACTAGCTGATGTTGTTGTATCTATTATTCAAAAGTATCAAAAAGATGATGTTGTTCCAAAAGAAGTTATATTAGTGGATAAAGAAATATACGATAAAGTAATAAATGAAGAAGATTAACGTGTGAATAATTATTTGCACGTTTTTCTTTTGTTTATTAAAGAGTAGAATATCCTTGCATAAAAGGAGGATATAACTATGCTAAATGAAAAATTTATGAGAGAAATATTTGATGGAGAGTATACAGGAATGATTACAAGAAATTCTAATCGTCCTGAACTATCAAAAGCATTAAAAGAATTAAATAATGCAAGAAACAATCTAGAAGTAGGACATGAAAATAAAGTAAGTTCTGAGGATTTTAATAACTTATGCGAGGAATATAGAAATGCTTGGATGAATTTTACTGAAGAAGAAATGTTTGATCAGTTTATCAAAGGTGTTAAATTAGGATTTAATGTAGCACTTGTTGGTAAACAAGAAGAAGGAACTGGTTCTAAATAGAATCAGTTTTTTTGTTGGAGGAATAAGAAATGGAAATAAGAATTAATAAAGAAATAAGAGAATACAATGAACACATATTCTTTGGATTAACAATGAGACAGTGTTTGTTTGCTGCACTTGCTGCAGGAGTAGCAATTATATGTTATTTCACATTAAGTCCTTATCTATCATTAGAGCCATTAAGTTGGATCTGTATGATAGCAGCAGTACCATTTGTACTGTTAGGTTTTGTTAGATATCATGGAATGTATTTTGAAGACTTTACAAGATGTTTTCTTAAATCGTATCTATTATCGATGAAACCGTTAGTTTATAAGAGTGAGAATATGTATGAGCTAATGCTTATAGAAAGTGCAAAAGAAAAAAGAAGAGAGGAGAAACATAGATATGTTAAAGGCTTTAAAAAGAATAAGAAATCTAAATAAAAGAGATAACAAATTACCTAAATCAGTTCAACAGACAATACCTGTGGATACCATCTATGATGATGGTATTTTTAGATCTGGTAGATTATTTAGTAAAACATTTAAATTCAGTGATATTAATTACGAAGCATCAAGTGAGACTGATCAATATAATATCTTTGCTGATTATGTAGAATTACTAAATTCGTTGGATGCTGGTATTAATGCTAAGATTACAATTAACAACACTAAAATTAATAAAGAAGACTTTGAAAAAAGATTATTAATTAAACCTCGTGATGATGAATTTAGCGGTATACGTGATGAACAAAATGATATACGTATTGCACACGCTAAAGGATCTAATCTAATAGTTCAGGAGAAATACATTACATTATCAACTGAAAAAAAGAATCATGAGGAAGCTTGTAATTACTTTAATCGTGTTGGAGTTAATCTAGAAAAACAAATGTCAAAATTAACATCTGATGCAAGACCTCTGACTTATCAAGAAAGGTTAGATATATTTAAAGGTTTCTATCGACCAAATGTGGAAGGAACTATTCCTTTTGAAATGAAAAAATCAATGGCTAAAGGTCATAACTTTAAAGATTATATATGTCCTGCATCTATTGATTTTGAAAAGAAGTATTTTAAGTTAGATGATAAATATGGAAGAGTGTTATTTATTAGAGATTATCCTAATATTGGAAATGACAAAATAATAACTAACTTATGTGACTTAAATAAAAATCTGATGCTTACAATAGATATTATTCCTGTATCCACTGAAGAGGCTATTAGAGAATGTGAACAAAGACTATTAAGTGTTGAAACTAATATTACAAAATTTCAAATGAGACAAAATGAGAATAATAACTTCTCAGCATCAATACCATATGATATGAAGACAGCTAGAATGGAAGCTGAAGAATATCTTCATGATATTACTTCAAGAGATCAAAGAATGATGTTGGCCACAGTAACAATTGTTCATCTAGCGGATACTAAAGAAGAACTTGATACTGATACACAATACTTAATTACTGAAGGACGAGGATGTGGATTTGAGCTAGATGTTTTAACACATCAACAACTACCAGGATTAAATACTGTATTGCCTTTTGGAACAAAACAGATTGATTGTACAAGAACACTACTAACTGAAGGAGTAGCCAACTTTATTCCATTTAGATCAAAAGATATTATTGATTCTAGTGGATTGTTATATGGTATCAATAAAGTAAGTGGTAATATGATTATTGCTGATAAGAAGAAACTAATGAATGGAAATTCATTTATACTTGGAGTATCAGGCTCTGGTAAATCATTTACAGCTAAGAAAGAAGTATTAAATCAATTTGTAACAGACGATTGCGATATTATCATCATAGATCCAGAACGAGAATATAAGAACCTTGTTAAGAGATTTAAAGGTGAGACTATTATTATTTCAGCTGATTCAAGTGATCATATTAATGCGTTAGATATTAATGCTTCATATAACGAAAATGGTGATCCAATCACCTTGAAGTCTGAGTTCATATTATCATTTTGTGAACAAGCTATAGCACCTGAAAGATTAAGTGCAATAGATAAATCAATCATTGATAAATGTACAAGACAGGTATATCAAGAGTATGTAAGAAATGACTTTCATGGTACACCACCAACTCTTGTAGATTTATGTCAGTTATTGTCTAAAGAAGGAGAAGAAGGTCATAAGTTAGCTCAAGCAATTAACTTATATGCTAAAGGAAGTTTTAATACTTTTGCTAAACAAACTAATGTAGATATCAATAATAGACTTATCTGTTATGATATCTTAGAACTAGGTGAACAACTTCAATCTTTAGGGATGCTAGTAGTATTAGATAGTGTCTTAAATCGTATTACAAGGAATAGAAAAGCAGGTAGAACAACTTACATCATCATTGATGAAATCTACTTATTGTTTAAACATGAGTACTCTGCACAATTCTTATCTAAGTTATGGAAACGTGTAAGAAAGTATGGAGCATTTTGTACAGGTATTACACAAAACGTAGAAGATTTATTACAATCTTCAGTTGCTAGAACAATGTTATCAAATAGTGAGTTTATTGTAATGTTAAATCAAGCTACATCTGATAGAGATGAGTTAGCAAGATTACTTAATATTTCAGATGATCAATTAGAATATATTACCAACGTAACACCAGGAAGCGGATTAATTAGATACGGAAAATTCTTAATTCCGTTTACTGATAACTATCCAAAGAATACTGAGTCTTATCAAATCATGACAACAAAACCAGATGAGGTTAATCATGCATAGGCCATATGGCTTATGCATTTTTTTATAATGCCTGAATTTAAGGTAAAAGGAACAAGTCATGATTTTAAAACAGTTGACAGTAGATCGTTATTAAAAGGATCTATAGTACATTCAACTTATAAGACAAAAGAATCAGTAGAGAAAGGAATCAACAAAGATGATAAGACAGTTAATGAGTATGCTAGTGGCATAATAACAAATACTGAAAAAGAAGCTGCATCAACATCTTCTAGAGCGGTAAAGAATTATTCAGTTAAGAAGTTTAAAGAAAGACGCACAAGAAAAAGAAACATTAAAAATGAGCAACAAGTATTTGATAGAAGTGTTAATGAATCATCTAGAGCAATTGATAAATCTACCAAAGATACCAAAAACGTTGCAAATAATGTAAAAAACGTTAAGAGATTCAAAACTACTAGAACTAAAAAAGCAGAACAATCAATGAAGCAAATGCTGAATGCACAGAAACAAGCATTCAAACAAAAACAAATGATGAAGAAGGCAAAGAATTCTGCTAAAAGATCAAGTTATGCAGCTAAAGAAACAATTAAGACTACTTATATAGTTATTAAGCAAGTAGTTAAAGCTTTATCATCTATCCCTTTTATTGGATGGGCAATTGGTGGAATGATAACATTAGTTGTTCTTATGTTCTTTATGACATCTATGACTTACTTGAATAACAGTACAGTAATTACTGAAATGGATAATCAATTAGTTAGTGAGGAAGTACTTCAATACAATATCATTACTAAGAAATATGCTGATCAATATGGAATAGGTGAGTATGTAGATCTTATTCAAGCAGTAATGATGCAAGAATCTCAAGGAAAAGGTACAGATGTAATGAAAGTATCTGAGAGTGATTATAATACAAAATATCCTCATGAACCTGATAGCATCAAAGAAGCAGAATACTCAATTGATTGTGGAGTGCATAAACTGGCTGATTGTATTAAACAAGCCAAAGTAAGTAGCCCTACAGATATGAAACCTATATATCTTGCTTTACAGGGATATAACTATGGATCTGAATATATTGATTGGGCTGTAAAGAACTTTGGGGGATATAGCGAAGCCAATGCTGAAACATATTCTGATAACAAGAAGAAAGAACTGAAAGTAAAAAAGTTTGGTGATAAGCAATATGTTGCTCATGTAATGAGGTATTACAACAGAGGTAATGGAGATATCGTTAAAGTTGCACAACAAGAAATAGGTAATAAAGGTGGTCAAAAATTCTGGTCATGGTATGGATTCAAAAGTAGAGTAGAGTGGTGTGCATGTTTTGTTAGTTGGTGTGGAGATAAATCTAATTTAATAGCAACAAATAAGATGCCTAAGTTTGCTTCTTGTCAGGAACAGGGTATACCTTGGTTTAAAAAGGAATCTCAATGGGCAAAGAAAGGAACATATCCAATGAAAGGATATATTATCTTCTTTGATTGGCAAGGTGATGGTGTCTCAGATCATGTTGGTATTGTCGAATATGTTGAAGGAGATGTTATTCATACTATTGAAGGTAATTCAAATGATGTTTGTAAAAGAAATACTTACAGGGTTAGCGATAGTGTTATATATGGTTATGGGATAATCAAATAAAAAAAGAGTATAGATATGTCTAGAATAAGACGTATTTATACTCTATTTTATTATTTTTTATATAGTTAGTGCGATAGTGTTATTAATATTTCTTTGATTTTATTACTTCCTTTTCCTTGAGTTGAATGTGAATAATTTATCTCTTCTAATTTACAATTTTTAAAAAATAATTTACACACTTCAAACAATTCTTTGTGAGGAAGAACTCCATTTGTAGAATAACTGATAACTAAATTTTTTTGGGTTTTATTGCAGTATTCTAGGATGGTTTTAAACTCATCGAGTACTTTGGACTTATAACAGAAATCACTCATAAATCTATCATCTCTATATTTGGCTTTAAAATGGACCTCTGGATAATCATATTTAACGATTGTTTCGAGAATATGATAGAATCTTGAATACTGTTCTTGCGAATATGGAGAGTCTAGATATATTGTATCGACATTTTTTAGTGAATCATCTATTAATAGTTTCTTGTAGTCTCCACAAAAACAGTGGTTATTAAAATTGGAAAAAGTAATATCAGAATAGTAATTACATGATTTTAGAAATTCATCCCATACATCCATATTTTGTAGTGGAATTATTCTTTTATGTGTACTAGGCATAAATTGAGCGAAGTGTCCAGGGGTTGATTGAACTTTGCACATTGCATTCATCAACGCTAATAGGTATAGGTTAAATTTATTTTTGTCTTGTACTTTAGAAATACTATATCTTATCGAGTCTATTGAACAACATTGATTTTCTGAAAAGTAAGTTCCTGAATACGTTTTTTTAAAATAGTCAAATTCTTGTTCTTGAAGATTGAAGATATATAAATCATATAAATCTTCTTTTGCAGAAATGGATGATATAACAGTATCCTGGTTAATAATTAGTGCGTTACTGATTACTTCACTATATTTTTGTATATCGTTTGTATATACACTATAGTTTCTTTTTAGAGCGTAACTAACTGCATTCGAACCAGCCATAATATCACATACGGTACCATTTTTCGGAGTTACACTGTCTATACATGGGATAATATAATTTAGTAATTTTGTTTTTGTTCCCATATATCTTATGGTTGGAATACTATCGTACATTTTCTATTTTCTCCCATACTATAATATAATCATGAGTAATAATATCGCTATAGGTATTTCTCGCTGTGGTCAATGATCTACTATTATTGTTTATTTCGTCTAAAAATAAATCCTTAAGTTTAAATCCATGACTTTCAGCTATAAGAGTCATTAATCTACCAGT
>ERZ773183.95-NODE-95-length-110174-cov-7.503392_pt1 | contig 110174 bp, 98 predicted proteins | sample MGYA00580532_ERZ773183 | MGnify/ENA primary metagenome ERZ773183 (study PRJEB29015, sample SAMEA2737791) | human gut metagenome | biome: human gut; feature: human-associated habitat; material: faeces | place: China | collected 2012 ...
GGCGTGGACTACCAGGGTATCTAATCCTGTTTGCTCCCCACGCTTTCGAGCCTCAACGTCAGTCATCGTCCAGTAAGCCGCCTTCGCCACTGGTGTTCCTCCCAATATCTACGCATTTCACCGCTACACTGGGAATTCCACTTACCTCTCCGACACTCTAGCTGCATAGTTTCCAAAGCAGTCCCGGGGTTGAGCCCCGGGCTTTCACTTCAGACTTACACAGCCGTCTACGCTCCCTTTACACCCAGTAAATCCGGATAACGCTTGCACCATACGTATTACCGCGGCTGCTGGCACGTATTTAGCCGGTGCTTCTTAGTCAGGTACCGTCATTTTCTTCCCTGCTGATAGAGCTTTACATACCGAAATACTTCTTCGCTCACGCGGCGTCGCTGCATCAGGGTTTCCCCCATTGTGCAATATTCCCCACTGCTGCCTCCCGTAGGAGTTTGGGCCGTGTCTCAGTCCCAATGTGGCCGGTCACCCTCTCAGGTCGGCTACTGATCGTCGGCTTGGTAGGCCGTTACCCCACCAACTACCTAATCAGACGCGGGTCCATCTCATACCACCGGAGTTTTTCCCACTGAGCCATGCGGCTCTGTGGTCTTATGCGGTATTAGCAGTCATTTCTAACTGTTATCCCCCTGTATGAGGCAGGTTACCCACGCGTTACTCACCCGTCCGCCACTCAGTCACAAACCTCTTCATCCGAAGAATCAAAGATAAGTGCTTCGTTCGACTTGCATGTGTTAAGCACGCCGCCAGCGTTCATCCTGAGCCAGGATCAAACTCTCGTTAAAAATGTTTGTATCCGGGTCAGAATCGCTTGGCAATTCTGTTCCTGTTTACTGTTCTGGTTCGACATCTTTCGATGTCCGTTCTTGAAAAATCTCTTTAAAGAATTTTCAGGGTTTGTTGTCTATTGTTCAGTTATCAATGTTCTTTTTGTTGTTGCCGTTTCATGCGACAGCTTTTATATTATATCAAAGTGTTTCATGTTTGTCAACAACTTTTTTATTTCTTTTTTGCTGTTGTGAAGCAGTTCCTCACGCGACAGTTTTAATAGAATAGCATATTCACCAAGGCTTGTCAACAGCTTTTTGATTTCTTTTTGCAATTTACTTTTTTCAAAGTTTTCGTCTGAATATTCCCATACTCATGCTCGAATTTTTATGCAAAACTTTTTATTTTTCATCCGCTCTGCCTCTGCATGCCACTCCTTAGTCTCTGTCTCGACCAGCGAACGAATGTTATCTTACCACGGCTTTCCTGAATTGTCAATGTTGTTTTTATATTTTGCGCAATTCAGAATATTCTGATATTAGTTCAGCCATCCGTATAGTCAGACGGATTTCATGCTCGCATGAAAAGACGGTTGATTATACGGATGAGATGAGCGCCACTCTATGAGCAAAATAGCTGCGCAGCAGCGACAAGTGCCGCAGGCACGCTTTTGCGAATGGCGCGGCTGAACGTCCCTTATTCCATTTCAGAATATAGCCTCAGCAATCGTTCTCCAACTTTTCCAAGACTTTTATTACAAGCAATTTTCCGTTCTTCCTTTTTCATCAAACGAACATCCTGACTGAAAATCGCAGTTATCTTTTCCTGAAACTCTTTTATTGTCTCTGCTTTATATACCTGTTTTTCATCTTCAAGCCATCCTTCATACACAGGAATGTTTCTTACTATTGTCGGAATTTCACAGGCAAGAGCTTCTAAAACAACGATTCCTTCCGTTTCCTCATAACTCATAAACGAAAATACGTCTGCCCCACAATATGCATCACGCAGTTCATCAGACTTTACGAATCCTGCAAACAATACATTATCTGGTTTCTTTGATATCGCCTCTTTGATTTCTGCTGTCACCAAGCTTTCATTACCGCCTCCAAACCAGATAAACTGTACTTTCGGCATCATTCTGGCCAGTTCAAGAAAATCCAGAATTCCTTTTCTTCCAATCAAATGTCCCACAGATATCACAACCTTCTGCTCTTCCGTTAGCTGATATTTTGCGCGGAAGCGTATTCTCCCCTCTGGATCAGGTTTGAAAAATTCTGTATCCACACCATTAGTAATCGAATAAATTTTTCGTTTCAATCCATACCCTTCCAACAATTTTCTGGAATACTCGGTTGGCGTCACAACAACATCCCCCAAATTATAACAAAAGCAGATCCATTTTTTAAAAATCGGCGCTGCAAGATTAGAACCAATAAAGGAATTTTTAAAATCTTCCATTGTAGAATGCCCATAATAAATCACTTTTTTCTTCTGCATTTTTGCTATAAAGGCCGCAATCATCGAATCTGGAAAAACTGTATTCATATGAACCACGGTTGCTTCTTTCCACCTGGCTGCACGCGGTGCCTCTACTGCATTCAGCATTTTCTCCTGATGCTCGATTGCTTTTCCGACACCACTTTTTTCTACAATCGGAAACCCACCTCTGTATATATATGTTTTCATAATCTTTACCCTATTCCTTTTATAATGAAAATAACATCTTAAATGCTGTCGTAAGTCCCAGACTGTAAAGTGCAATAGAAAATGGTTTTCCAAGTACAATAACTGCTGTAAACTGTTTCCACGTCATTTTTGTAGTTCCCGCAAGATAGCACAAGAAATCATCCGGTGCCACCGGGAAAAAGATTGCCAGCGCAAATAATTTCAAAAACTTACCGTCCTTCTGGGTCCATCCATCATATTTTTCTATCATTTTTTCAGAAAACATTTTGTATAAAACCGGCCTTCCTATTGTCTTTGAAATTCCAAACACTGCAATTGATCCTATACAGATACCAATATAATTATAAAGAAATCCTAGCCACGGCCCAAAAAAGATCACACCACCCAAGCAACTGACTCCACCCGGTAGGATTGGAATAATAACCTGCACAACCTGGATCAGAATAAAAACGAGCATTCCAGTATAACCGAATTTCCAGATAAATGTCTGCAAAGAATCTACCGAATTTAAAATGCCGTTTTTATATGCCCAGATTGCAAGAAGCGTACATCCGGCTAGTCCGGCTATCGAAAGCAGATTGAAAAATCCAGTCAGATTTCTCTGTTTCTTAGGCTGCATTTTCATATCGGTATTTTCGTATTTGCTGTTCATAGATTTTTTCCACTCTTTCGGCAAAATTTTCGGAAGAAAATTTTTCTGCTGAAATAGCAGCCTTGTTTTGCATCCTGCCTCTTGCATTTTCACTCATCCCCTTCCATTCTTGGATTCTCATAAGATAATCTTCTTTTTTATCATACTGCCATCCATTTTCCCCATCTGTCACAACTTGTTCCAGACATCCGTCTCTTCTGCAAAGGAGCGGAATACCACTTGCAAGCGCTTCTGCATAAGTCATTCCCTGTGTCTCGCTGGTAGAAGCACTGACAAAGAGATCTCCTGCCTGATAATAGTGTCCCACTTCTTCCGGTATGATCATTCCCGTAAAAATCACATTTTTAGCAAGCTTTAGCTCTTCGACCTTTTTTTTCAGCTCCGGAAGATATGGTCCATCCCCTACAAGGACTAAAATCACCCCGGATTTCCCTGCATCTTGCTGATATTCCAGAAGCTCTTCAATGTTTTTTTCCTTTGCCATTCTGCCTACATATACCAACACCAGTGCATCCTGTGGTATACCAAGCTGCATACGGATTTTTTTACGCCAGTCTTCTTTTTTACATAGCTGATATTTTTCCAGATGGATTCCAGATGGAATAACTTCCACCGGACAAGACACCTGGTATCCTTCCAATATCTTACGGATCTTATCACTGGGTGCAATTAGGGTTTCTACCGCATTTGCAAGTTTCTTTGTCATCAACTGCACAATATTTCTTCCCCATACTTTCTGTGGTGAAAAATAATGGGTATAGTCCTCGTAAACTGTATGGTACGTATGTACAATCGGAACATGAAGTTCAGATGCGATCCTTTTCGCTAAGAAAAATGTGGAAAATTCACACTGTGAATGCACAATATCCGGTTTCCACTCAAGCAACATTTCCATATAGTCACCTGCTGCCTTTGGAATTTTTAATCTTGCCTGCGGATAAATGCATCCAAGTCCAATTGATCCTGCATAAACCACATCGCCTTCTATATAAGAATGAAATGTTCTTGATAATGTAAGAATTTTTACTTCATGTCCTCTTTCTCTTAGCTGTCTGGAAAGATTCATAACTGAAGTAACAACACCGTTTATAACCGGTTCGTACCAATCTGTTGTAATCAATACTCTCATTTATTAATTCCTCCCGTTATCTTTTTATGAGCATAGTTTAACAGGAGATTGTTAAGATATGGAAAGGGCATTTCTAAAGAATTTTTAAACAAATGCGAAATATTCATTCAAGACAATATTTCAAAAAAAGTGTATCACTTTTTAGAACTCTCTAAAAAATGATACACTTTCTATTTACTCACTTAATACATCCAATGCACTCATTGCCAAGAGCTGAACAGAAGCATGCAGATTTCTTTTTCCTTCTTCTCCGCCTGCTGCTACTGCAAACTCTTTTGTATGTGTTCCTACATGCTCTTTCAATTTCACATAAAACTGAATTGCCGGTATTTCATGGGTTACATTTCCAACATCAGTCGAACCGATTCCCTGAGTCAGGTCACGCTCTATATACTCTTCACCAATAAAGTCCATGTTCTTACGAACATACTGAACCAGTTTCTTATCATTACGCACATCTTTGATAACTTCATCCAACTGTCTTTCTTCAACTTCTGTCCTGGTTGCAATTGCCGCTCCTTTCGCACAATCACGAATAGCATCAACCATTTCCATCATATAATCATATTCCAGTGAACGAATATTAAATACTGCTTTCGCTTCATCTGTTATAGTATTATGAGCTACTCCGCCTTCTGTAATAATTCCGTGTACTCTGCTGTAATCTTTAAAATGTAAACGCATCATATCAACCGCATGGAACATTAACTGAACTCCACTTAGTGCATTTGCTCCCTTCCATGGGCAAGCTGCCGCATGAGCCGGTTTTCCTTTGAAGGTGAATTCCAATGTAATTGCTGCAAAAGAAATATCATCTGGCATAGATTCATCACACGGATGCATCAGAAGTGCAGCATCAATTCCTTCAAATACTCCATGGCGAACCATAATCGCTTTGCCACTGCCCTTTTCTTCGGCCGGAGTACCTAATACTTTTAACACGCCACCTATCTCATGCTTTTCCATAACTTCCTTTAATACAATTCCTGCACCGGCTGCTGATGTTCCGATCAGATTATGTCCACAACCATGTCCGATTTCTGGAAGACAATCATATTCTCCCATAAGTGCTACTGTTTTCCCTGGTTTTCCAGAATCAAAAACTGCTTCAAAAGACGTCGGCATTTCTGCAATTCCTCGTTTAACAACAAAGCCATGGCTTTCCAACAGTTTGCAAAGTGCTTCCTGTGATTTATATTCTTTAAATGCCAGTTCAGGGTTTGCAAAAATATAATCACTTACTTTTTCAAATTCTTCCTTTTTCTCTTTTGCAAGATTACTGATTTCCTGTTTCATTAATTCTAAATTATCCATATTCTTCACCTCTCATTTTATCTGTATGGTTTTAGATCATTCCTTTTAAAGATAAGATAATATTTGAAATTGCTGCTGATCCAAAATAAGTAGATGCCATAACCACAAAGGATACAATTACAATTTTCCAGCTGAGTTTTTTGAAAACCTCAAGCTGGTCTCCTACAGCAATTCCAGCAAAAGCAAGTAGCGGAAGTCCTACAAGTCCAAAACTATATGCACTCATTGCATTTACGATAAAATCTGCAATCGGAGATATCGGCAATGTCAAAACAAAGGATACCAGTGTAGCCCACGCAAATCCTGGAAGATTAGGTTTTTTCACAACATTTTTCAAGGTAATCGCAATCACTACCATTACAAAGCTTACCACTGTCGACTTTGCCAAATCCGGAAGTTTGCTTCCAATAGAAACCATATGTATAATTATGACAATTCCATAAATCACCAATACTATTTTAATTTGTTCTAAAATATTACTTAATGTCGATTTTTCTTGTGGAGTTTGTTTTGTATTTTCCATCTTATGCCTCCTCAGATGCTTTTTTAAATAATTTAGCCCTTAATTTTTCAATACCTGGATTAACACGATTATAATACCAGTTCGCTAATGGCAATGCCAAAAACATTTCCACATACACACCTGTTACTGCAGTTAAAAGTCCACTGGTTGCAGAATATGCAAGAATTTGTTCTGCATACATAGGTGCCGCTGCATTTGTCAACGCTGCAGTAGCCGCATTCATCATAGATGCACTTCCCATACCTGATGCCATCGCAAGTGCATAAGGATGAAATCCGATTGCTAACCCGATCGGTGCCAGGAAAGAATAGAAGAGAGTACCAAATACACTTCCGCTAATATAAGTTCCAAGTGTTCCCATTCCTTCTCTGGATTCCAGACCATATTTATCTCCGATAATACCAAGTGCCGTATCTCTGCAAAGAGAGAACGTTCCACCCACAGCACTTCTTCCTAATCCAAGGAGTAAGCCAAGTGGTAATGCAATCAGCATCGTCATCATATTTCCCGCTTCCTGAAACAGTAAAGCAGGACCTGCCTGTAAAACAATTCCAACCTTTGGACCTGCATTGATACCAAACATAATTCCAAGCGGATATAATGTAAGAGACAACAAAAACGGTGCCCGTTTAATTTCTGCGTTACTAATAAATTTCTTCAGTGGGGGAATCACTTTTCCTAATAATGTTGGAGATAAAAGAATTCCCATGATGATAACCCAAATCATCGTCAATATCTTCACGTCAATCCCCATCACCTTAAATTGAAGTGGACCAATCAGCTCCGCGATGATGCAAATAATAATAGTTGCGATCATGCAATTTACAGTCCCTGTTCTTTCTTTCACATTTCCTTCCTCCGTTTCTTCCGAATTCTTATTTGACTACAGTATAACATTGACTTCTTAAAGTGTCGACGCTCTCCATGCACCATAATGTCCCTGTTTTTTATGCACTTTGCACATTTATTATTCTTTCAAAAATATAGCATGTGCATTTCGCCCAACTATTTTCTTTCTTTTTAGGCATGCACAATATCGACTTTCCTATTTAGTAATGCTAAACTTTGCTTGTCAATTAAAAAACTATTTTAGTTAGAAAGAGAGGATTTAAGATGTTATTCAAACAATTAATAGAAGCTTTCGACATTATAGACAGTAAGAACGTAAACGGCAACTCTGTCGCATCTTATTTAAAATCCATAAAACAAGATGCGGATATTCAGGTTTATCCTTTAGTTGGACCAAAAGGTTCTACAGATATGTTAAAAATTCGCATCCCGGGTCTTCACGGAAAGACTTCCGGAGGCAATGCTCCGACAATTGGACTTCTTGGGAGATTAGGCGGACTTGGTGCTCGTCCTGAGCGAATCGGGTATGTATCTGACGGTGATGGTGCCCTCGTTGCAATTGCTCTTGCTGCCAAATTATTAGATATGCAGAATAAAGGGGATTTTTTAGAAGGTGACGTATTCATTTCTACACATATTTGTCCGGATGCACCGACCGCGCCACATGTTCCGGTTCCATTTATGGGATCACCTGTAGAAATGGCACAGGTAAATGCCGAAGAGCTCACACCGGAACTTGACGCAGTTCTCTCTGTAGATACTACTAAAGGAAATCGCGTGATCAATCACAATGGATTTGCAATCTCACCTACAGTAAAAGAAGGCTACATCCTTCGTACTTCCGAAGATCTTCTTGATTTAATGCAGATTACTACGGGAAAACTTCCAAAAGTATTTCCATTAACACAGCAGGATATCACTCCTTATGGCAATGATCTTCATCATCTAAACAGTATTCTGCAACCGGCAACTGCTACTAATGCACCTGTAGTCGGGATTGCCATCACAACAGAAACAACTGTTCCCGGTTGTGCAACCGGAGCCAGTCATATGACTGATCTTGATGAAGCTGCACGCTTTATGTTAGAAGTTGCCAAATCCTTTGGCCGTCGTTCTCTTAAATTATACGACGAAGAAGAATTCGAAAAATTACAAAGTTTATACGGTTCAATGAAGCATTTCCAAAAACTGAATCCTTTCTCGTAAGAGATACATACTGTTTTGAAATAAAAGATGCCCTGAAAAGGCATCTTTTATTTCAAAAATTTCTTTATTCGAAGCGCAAGCGCTATCTCAAGAATACTATTCGGATCTGACAAATCATATCCTGTCTGATTTTCAATTTTTTTAATTCTGTATATCAAAGTATTTCGATGCAAATGAAGTGCATTTGCTGTTACATTTCTTGCCCCTAAATTATTCACGAGAACTTCCAGCGTTTCTAAAAGTTCACTTTCATTTTTTTGATCATATTCAATAAATGCATTCAACTTGTCCTCCATAAACTCCTGACACATCTCATGCTTACTGATTTCTTTCATGATTCTCCAAAAGCCTGCATCTTCTATACAAAGTACTTTTGAATTGAATTCCTGGCACACTGCAATTTCTACTGCATCCCTTGCATCCTGATAAGCCTTTCCGAAACGTTGGTAGGAATTTTCTACTCTCGAAACACCTATCGCTGCAGTATATCCTGTCTTTTCCGAAATATTTTTCTGAATCTTCTCGAAATACTCTTTCGTTATAGTTTTCTCTTTTGTCCGTTTTAATATGCATTGAAAATTATCATTATTCGACAAAACAATTACTTTTTCCTCGCCAAAAGATTCTTTTATCATATTTTCGATTTTCTCAATTTTTTCATGAACAATCTCTTCCTGTAGTTCATGTAATTTTTGTTTAATTTCATCAATTTCAATATAAACGATCTGGTACGGAGGTGATGGCCATTTTTGTTCTTCGATCCGATAGTTTCCTTCTTCATTACATGTGATATTTCCTGTCAAAAGATCAATAAACAATCTTTTATCCATTTCCCGACGGTTATATTTTTCAATTCGAGAATAAATGCTATCCATCAAATTGTTCTGTGATTTTATCAATGCCTCCATCACAAGATAATTCATTTCTATGAAAGGCAAATCTTCCGGCCACAAAATGATTGGGAACTGTAATTCATTAGCCAATTTGATCGCATCATCCAAAAAACAACCAATATATCTATATTTTGTCGCGAGCGCAGCTGCCTTTGCTTCATACAAATTTCTTATCAGATTCATTATTTCTTCTTTTGTGTCACTATATGCATATCCAGTTGTAATATACAAAACATTTGGGCGCATCCATGCTTTCATATCTGGTATTTCCATACAATCCACAAAGCGAACAATCCTATCCATTCCACCTTCTCCGGCTGCTAATGTACATCCTTTCGACTGTGCCAGCTCTAATACCTCTTTTACTTTTATTGACACTTTCTATTCCATCCCTTTTTATTTGTATTATAGATAAATATAGAATATCATAAAACACTGTTTTTTCAAATATCATCTTACGCTTAACTTTATCCAGATTGTATTTCTGACCGAACGTCATTTTTTCTCATGGATTTTTTCCACACTTTTTGCTATACTATTCTCAATACTGGCACTATTAACGACATTACACAGGAGGTTCACATGAAGAAAGTGCTTCAAATATTTCAGAGAGATTTAAAGAGACTCTTACGTAGCCCTGCTGCTGCTCTCGTCATGGTGGGAGTCTGCATTCTCCCTTCTCTCTATGCATGGTTCAACATTGCCGCCAACATGGATCCCTACGGCAATACAAAAAATGTAAAAGTGGCGATTGCAAATTGTGACACCGGTGGACACACCGGTTCGATGGATCTGAATGCCGGAGCCACCATCGTACAGAATCTGAAAAAAAATCACCAGCTTGGCTGGACCTTTGTTGATGAAAAGAAAGCCAAAAGCGGTGTCCGTTCCGGCAAATACTACGCTGCCATTGTAATCCCGGAGGATTTCAGCGAGTCTCTCCTCAGCATCCTTTCCGGGGATTTAAAACAGCCGCAGCTCGACTATTATATTAATGAAAAGAAAAACGCGATCGCTCCAAAGATCACCGCTACCGGCGCAAGCACGATCCAGCAGCAGATCAATGATACCTTTTCGTCCGTTGCCGCTGACTCCATTGCGAAGATCGTGCAGAAATCGGCCGGTACACTGACCGGCAAGCTTGACGGAACAAATTCTACGCTGATGCAGGCGCTTACCGATACCCGTAAGAATCTTGCTGACTATCAGAACGCCCTGAAGGATTTCCAGGCTACGGTAAAAGATTCCGGTTCTTTGATCGATGACACTCTGAAAACACTGGACTCTGTAAATGCTGTTGCCTCTTCCGGTTCTGCTGCCCTTGCAGATACATCAGATCTGCTTGCCACCAGCCGGACAGCAATCGGAACCTTTTCCACAGAATTTTCTACCAGCCTGTCAGATGGCGAGACGCTTTTAACCAATGTCTACACCTCCGCAGCCTTAAAGCTCGGAACTTTTGAGACAAAAGCCACACAGGTCAACACTGCGATCGGAGACAGTATTTCTTCTGCCAGCTCTTTAAATAAGAAAAATGCAGAAATTCTGGAAAAGCTTGCCGCCCTTCAGCAGCAGATCGGAAGTGATTCTTCCCTGTCCGGTATCGTCAGCGAAAAAATTGCAGAACTCCAGGCACAGAATGATTCTCTTCAGGAACTCATTGATTCTCTTGGGAACAGCAATTCCAGCATAGGAAATGCACTGACTACAGCAAGTAATACCAGAAGTTCTCTTGAGACACTCACTGCCCAGAACCGACAGTCTCTGCAGAATTACCGAAACAGTCTGAACCAGTCGCTTCTGCCACAGCTGAACCAGTCACTTGACGGGCTTGCCACATTGAGCGGAAGCCTTTCTTCTACTTTAACCGGGGTAAATCCGACGATCACACAGTTAAAGGTGATCCTTACCCAGTTAAAGAGCAGTTTAAACGAAAGTGCAGACGCACTTGGTCAGACCGGAGGAACTCTTGAAAGCGTAGATACTGCTCTGGAAAATATTACCGCTGATCTAAAAGCTCTGCAGAGCTCCGAAACCTACCAGCATCTGATCTCACTGGAAGGCATCGACTCAGATTCCATTTCTGATTTTATGTCCTCACCGGTTTCGATCAATTCAAAGATACTTTATGATGTGGAAAATTACGGTTCCGGAATGACTCCGTTTTACACTAATCTGGCACTCTGGGTTGGCGGACTGATCCTGGTATCCATCCTGAAACAGGAAGTAGACAAAGACGAAACCATTTCCCGTTTTACTCCGACAACTGCTTATTTCGGACGTTGGATGCTCTTTGTCGTGGTCGGATTGATCCAGGGATTCATTGTGTGCATGGGCGATCTGCTGCTTCTGAAAGTACAGTGTGTCCACCCGATTGCATTTGTGTGCGCTGGTATGCTCTGCTCCTTTGTGTATGTCAATCTGATCTATGCAATGGCGCTGACCTTCAAGCACATCGGAAAAGCACTTGCCGTTGTCCTGGTCATCCTGCAGATCCCTGGTTCTTCCGGAACCTATCCGATCGAGATGACACCGGTCTTTTTCCAGAGACTGCATCCGCTTCTTCCGTTCTCTTACGGAATTGGCGCTATGCGTGAGTGTATTGCCGGATTTTACAAAAATAACTACGCAAAGAATCTGCTGACCCTGCTGCTTTTCCTTCTCCTTGCATTCTTCATCGGACTGCTACTGAGACCACTTCTGATGAATCTGAACCATCTGTTCGACAAACGTCTTGCCGAGACAGATCTGATGCTGGGAGAGACTGCAACCGGTGAGCTCTCCCGCCCACAGCTTACACTGATGATGAAAACCATGATGCAGGATGAAGACGGACGGGCTGATTTTATCCGACGTGCCAACCGCTTCGAAAAACGGTATCCAAAGCTGATCCGTACCGGTTTTATCCTGATCCTTGTAATTCCACTGATCTTTCTTCTTCTGATGTTCAGTCTGGAATCCAAGATCATATACCTGACACTGTGGATCATTTCCCTGATCGTACTCGCCGTCTATCTGATCTGTGTGGAATATATTCACGACAAGACCTCCAGACAGCTTTCCTATATCCATCTGTCTGAGGAAGAATTTTTTAAAAAAGTAAAGGAGGGAAAAGACAAATGAGAAATATATGGACCATCTTCACAAGAGATATCCGGAAAATAAGAACAAATGTCATTGCTCTGATCGTCGTTCTTGGCGTCACAGTGGTTCCCTGCCTTTATGCATGGTACAACATTGCGGCAAGCTGGGATCCCTATGGGAATACCGGGAATCTGAAGGTCGCCGTGGCAAGCGTAGACGAAGGCTATATCGGAAACCTGATTCCGCTCCAGCTGAATCTTGGCGATCAGGTATTGTCTGCTCTTCGGGAGAATACACAGCTCAACTGGGTATTTACAACCAAAAGTAAAGCAATGAAGGGTGTAAAATCCGGAGAATATTACGCAGCGATCGTAATCCCGGAAGATTTCAGTACGAACCTGATGAGTGTATTTTCCAGTGATATTAAGAAACCAGAAATTACCTATTACTCCAATGCAAAAGAAAATGCCATTGCGCCGAAGGTAACAGACAAAGGAGCAACCGCAGTCCAGACACAGGTCAACGAAGTATTTATCGAAACCATTTCCGACACGGTGCTGACTGCACTTCAGACTGTTGCAAATACCGCAGACTCCAGGGATTCGGATGAGCTTGCAGGTACACTGATCACAAACCTGAATAAAATCGGTTCTGATCTGTCTGCTTCTTCGACGACTCTGCATTCCTTCTCACAGATGACCGATTCTGCGCAGCAGCTTCTGGACACAACTGCCGAGTTCTTAAAAGTAACGAAAGAACAGGCTTCTGCAAATGCAGATACTCTTTCCGGTACACAGCAGTCCTTCTCCGGGATTCAGGAGACTCTGGACGGAGCTACAGACGGAATCAATACTGCGCTGACCTCTACCAAAAGCTTTTACGAGCAGATGTCACAGACGATCGATCAGGCATTCCAGTCGCAGTCACAGGATGCTTCTTCTGTTGCCAGCACCCTTGACCTTCTTAGCGACCGTGTCAATGCGATCGTACAGTCTTACCAGGGAATCCGTGACAGCATTGCACAGATTGCAGATGCACACCCGGAGCTGTCTGATCTTACCGCACCAATCCTTGCAAAGTTGGATGACTCCATAGCTGTTCAGGGAGAACTTCGTGATAAACTCACAAACGCAGCATCTTCTCTTCGCGATACAGCCGGCAGCGTAACGACCTCCAAAAAAGAGCTGGATGATCTGATCAGTTCCAGCATTTCAGGAATTACTGCTGTCAAATCTGACTATGAAACCAATGTATCCGATTCTCTAAAACAGCTGTCTGGCTCCCTTGGTTCTACAAAAAATGATCTGTCCGATCTGCTCTCCCAGCTTGGTGCAAGTGCAGATGGAATTTATACCCTTGCCTCCTCCGCAGGTTCTGATCTGTCACAAATCCAGAAGGCTCTGGAGACCTCTTCTGATCTGTTGGAGACAGCATCCAAAAAGATTACCGATACAACTTCCAGGTTAAGCCAGATGGAGGCAACCGGAGACTTTTCCGAACTGGAAGACCTGATTTCCGGCGATAAGAACAGCATCAGCTCCTTCCTCGCTGCACCGGTAGAGCTGAAAACCAACAAAGTGTACCCGATTGAAAATTACGGTTCTTCCATGGCCCCATTCTACTCTACACTTTCCATCTGGATCGGCGGAATTGTCCTGGTTGCCATGTTCAAGGTCACTGTATCCGAAAACGGCACCACCGGGCTTAAACATCTGAAGCTCCATCAGATTTATCTTGGAAGATACCTTATCTTCCTGATTCTCGGGCTTTTGCAGAGCACCCTTATCTGCCTCGGTGATCTGTTCTACCTTGGCATCCAGTGCAAGCATCCGTTCCTCTTCCTCCTTGCCGGATGGATATCCAGCATCGTATATGTCAACATCATTTACACGCTGACTGTCTCCTTCGGAGATATCGGAAAAGCAGTCAGTGTCGTACTTCTGGTTATGCAGGTAGCCGGAACCGGCGGAACTTTCCCGATCGAAGTCGCACCGAGATTCTTCAAAGCGGTGTATTCACTGTTTCCATTTACTCACAGTATGGCAGCACTGCGCGAAGCAGTCGGTGGACTGTATGGTATGGATTACTGGATCGATCTTGGAAAGCTTTGTATCTTCCTTGTTGTATTCCTGATCATGGGACTGATGCTTAGAAAGCCGATCATTAAGGTAAATGAGGCGTTCTCAAAGAAGCTGGAAGAGACGAAGATTATGTAATTTTCAATATTTTTTACCAGAATACGTTGGATTCTAATTTACGTTCGAAGCCCCCAATAAAAGGAGCCCGTCAGCACGATTTTCAAATCTGCCGACGGGCTTCTTGCAATTATACGCTTCTCTCTTTTGCTACCTGAACATATCCAGTTTTACCGGCGTTTCATCATCATAAAATTCATACAACTTTTCTCCGTCCTTTACCCGAAATCCCTTTCTGTCCGTTCCGTCCGAACAAGACTGCCATAGTTCCTCCGGAATATCTACATAAATAATCGTTCCTTCTGCCTTTGTACACGAAACATCATCAATTGTAAGCTGAAATTTTGTTCCGTCCGATTTATTCTGCCCCCAACCCAATGTACCTGTTCCTTTTTCAAATACATTATCTCTGGACTCCATATCATCATTTACAATATCAAATACCATGCAGAAATCCTTTTTCTGGTGTACCTTATAGATTCCAAGATGATACAGATCTCCTTCTGACTGATATTCATTATATTCTAAATGTTCTTCTCTAATGCTGAAAAATTCCTTCCAGTTCTCTTTCGTAAACTTCTCTTTCTTTATGTATGAACGGAATTTATCGCCTGATAATTCATAAAATTCTGTATTTACAATTTCATTCTCCGGTATCGTTACCGGTTCATTGTCATCATCATATACTTCTATCTCCTTTATACGATCTTTTTCAGACGCCGTATCCTTTCCACCACAGGCAATGGTTCCTGCTACGATCAAAATAATTCCCAAAAATATAGCATATTTTCTCTTTTTCATCTCATCCACCTCCCGTTTTGAATAGTCTGCCTTTTTCTTTTATTCTATCATATATTCAGTCATTTTATCCACCCAAAGAAAAATGATGCCGATAGAATTTTTCTATTTCTATCAGCATCATATAACATATTTTCTATATTCCAAATCCACTCAGCAATACATAATATCCTGTCAAGATCACTACAAACACCACAATAACCGGGATTGTCTTCTTCATCAGCTGCCCCCAGGATACCCGGAAATATTCCGTAATGATCGCAAGGCAGATGTGCGTCGGCGAAATCTGCATTGCCGCATAAGAAAGTGCCATCAGGTACACCAGAAGTCCGGCTCCTGCATGCGGTATGCTTGCAAATGCCAGCGGAATCAATAGCACAATCATAGAATTTGCTCCACTGATAATCGTTCCGAGAAACATAATGATTCCAAATGCCGCAAACTGTGGAATTGCAGATCCTGCAAACAAATCCGGAAGTTTTCCGATTGCCCCTGTATAGGTAAGAATGTTCTTGAACATCATCAGAATGATCGTATTGAAGATGATTCTCCACTCTACCGATGTCTTTGCAAAATCCAGCACTTCCTTCAGACTTAACCGATATACAATAATCGAAAGCACAATAATAAACGGCAGTACCTTGATCACAGAAAGATTCAGTGCGATCACAAGCACAATACAAAGCACCAGTGGCCAGAAACAGTACAGAAGCTGTTTGAATTCTTCTTTTTTGTCTATCATTTCATCCTCACTTGCTTCATATCCTTTCGAAAGCTTCCGCAGATAAAATACATATCCCAGTACCAGAAGCACCACAACCATCGGCGCCATAAAAAGTACAAATTGCCCGGTTGATACCGCTGTAATGGAAAGTGCCAGCAGAATTGCATTATAAGTCGGCGAAAAGCTTTCTGAAATATGGCGATAGTAACTGGTCACAAACGTCTTTTCTTCCACATCCAGATCTTTTCCTGTCGCCTTATCTACGATCGCCCCACAGATATTGACAGCTCCTGCAGACGGAAGGAATCCAATGATCACCGGTGCAATTACACACACCATACGCCTGTCTCCGCTAAGCCTCTGCAGTGCCATCTCCGCTCTTTCCAGAAGTTTCCGGTTCTCCATAATCCGCTGCAAAAAGGTTACAAGAATAAAGCTTCCGACCACCAGCAGCGTATCCTTTTCATAAACCGACTGTATCATCAATTTTGCTGCATCCCCAAGCGGAATTCCAAACAGGATCACAGTCAGCAAAATGGCAGCGATCATCGCATCACGCAGTTTTAATTTTGCCAGGACCATCACCATAATGACAATAAAAATCACTGCAAGCTTTATAAATTCGGTCTGCATCTCTTTACTCCAATTCTCTTTTTTCTAATTTCCCTTTTTTCATCCACAGACACCGATCCGCATAATTTGCAAATTCTCTGTCGTGGGTACTGACCAGGATTGTCGTTCCTTCTTTTGCCATTTTTTGAAAATATTTCATAATGATCTCTGAATTTTCCATATCCAGACTGCTTGTCGGTTCATCTGCGACTACCAGTTTCGGGTTCTGCGCAAATGTCCTTGCGATCGCCACACGTCTTTGCTCTCCGCCGGACAGATTTGCCGGATATTCGGAAAGCATATTCTGGATTCCAAGAAGCTCCGTCAGATACGTGATCCTTTCTTTATCCGGTTTCCGGTTTTTCCCCAGCGAAAGTGGCAGCAGGATATTTTCCATGACCGTCAGATTCTGGAGAAGATTTTGTCCCTGCATGATATACCCAAGGTCGCCTCCCCGCAGAACCGATAACTGTCTGTCATTCATTTTTTCAATCTCATGATCCAGTACTGTGATCTTTCCTTCTGTCGGTTTCAGGATCCCGGTCAGCATATGGAAGAGGGTGGATTTTCCACTTCCCGACTGTCCCATGATCGCAACCAGTTCTTTTTCTTCCACTTCCAGATTCACGTGGTCTACTGCGTAAAACTGATTCTTTCCACGTACAAATTCCCGACTCAGATTTTCTGTCTTTACAATCATGATTCCACCTCCTGAATCAGTTTATATAGTTCCATACGATTCGCTCTGACTGCCGCATATAAGGTGGCAAGAAGGCTGACACCAACCGCAAGCCCCAGGCTCTGCAATGCAAGAATCACATATTGAGAAACATTTACATTCAGATACGGCATATTCATACTTTCCATGATCACGTCTTTAAATAACAGGATTCCGCCTCCGGAGAACACCACTCCAAGAAATCCTCCAAGCACACCGATCATTCCTGCTTCCAGAAGAAGTATCTGGAAAATCTGGCTTTTTCGTGCACCAATAGAAAGTAGTACCCCAAACTCCTTCAAACGTTCATTCACAGTAATGTTAAAAATGCAGATCAGTGCCAGGACTGCCATTAAAAACAACAGTCCGATCAGAAGCGCGCTGTAAGACTGCATCTGTTCCAGTGTATCTGAAACTTTTCCGGACATTGCTTTTGCCGTATAAGCTTTCAGTCCGGAATCTCTCATCTTTGTGTTGATCGTGTTCGCCACTTCTTTCGGATCTGCTCCGTCTTTCGTCCGGATCGTCAGAAGGGAAACATATTTCTGCGGTTCTGTAAGATCCGTCACATACTTGATCTGAAAACTGTCAAATAATGTATATGCCGTCTCAAAATTCATAAATGCGCAGTTATCATAACTGGTTCCTGTTTCTTCGAGTTTTCCTGCAACCTCGTATTCCTGTCCAAAGAAAGAAATTTTATCTCCTGCTTTTGCCGTAATCTTGCTTCCAACAACAGTCTGACCCTTTTTCAATTCACTCACATTGCTTCCAGACATCCACGGCTGTACAATAAAATCACTTTCCGGTTCAAAAGCAACAATCTGTACCGGAACTGAACAGCATGCCGCATCCAGTGATGCAATGTAGAGCTGCGGAGAAATTTTGTCAATTCCATCCGTCTTTTTCACCTGATCCATCAAAGACTTTTCAAAATAGAAACTGCACAACCCTCCCGAAAACAGAGAATCGCTTAAATCTGATTCATATTCTCCCGGTGCTACGATCACATCCGCCCCAATCCGATCTACTGTCTTATCAATACAAGTTTTCATACTTTCTGTCAATACTCTACTGGTAAACAGCGCTGCCGATAAAATCAGCACCAGTGCTGCCAGAAACATCGTCCTGACTCTTCGATGCCGCAGATTTCTGACTGCAAGTCCAGGTACAGTCAACATTTTCTGTTCCATTTTTCTTTCCTTCCTTTTTTAACATTTTGTTCGGAAAACCCCCGTAATTTTCCAATTATAAGAAAGAATGTGCCTTGGCCCTTTCCTAATATATAAGACAAAAGAGGAGCTTCCACTCATCCCAGAGTTCAAAGCTCCTCCACCTCATTCATTTATGTGTCTGATTATTTTGTGCTTACTTTTTCAGCAAGTGGATGCCATGCTGTCTCTACGACTTTATCTACAGTCCAGTCAGAGGTAATGATTCCTGCCTCAATGTAGTCCTTTGCAACAGCTTTAATTGTTTCCTTTGTATCTGCATTGGATACTGCCCAGTTCTGCTGATCAAGCATGTATTTTGTAAGCTCGATGTCACCAGATACCATACCCTCATCAAGCATGATCTGTGCAGCTTCGTCTTTGTTTTCTGCAATGTACATATATGCATCCATTACACATTTTGTAAGTACCTGAGAGATTACCGGATTTTCTTTTACGAATTTTCCGCTCATAGCCATTACGCAGCATGTTTCATCTTTGAAATCATCATCCCATGTGATAGAACGAAGAACTTTTAATGTTCCGTCATCTACGAATTTCTTTGCAAAACGGTCACTCAGAAGGCAAGCTTTGATGTCACCTGACTGAAGAGACTGGATTGCTGCACTTGATTCAACCTGTACACATGTTGCTGCATCCTGTTTCAATCCATCTGCAAGGAAGAAACGGATGATCATGTTGTGTGAAGATCCACCGATCGGGCTATCCATACCAACAGTTGTGCCTTCCAGGTCTTTTGTTGATTCGATTCCTGAATCAGCAAGTACATATAATGATTTGCATCCTGTCTGCGCACTTCCTGTAAATACGATGTCCATTCCGTTTGTGATCGGAACTAACATATGTGCAATATGGTGTACTCCAAACTGAGCTTTTCCAGTTCCAAGTGCTTCTGTGATTTCAGTACCAGCTGCGATCTGAACATCTAATCCCCAATTATCATAGTATCCGAGTGCTTTTGCCATGCTAGGTCCTGATGTACAGTCACCACCATCATATTCGGCTGTGATGGTTGTTCCCCATGCCGGCTCTTTTTTCATTGCTTCTTTAATTTCATCATCTGACATTTTTGTGATATCAGTCACTTCTTTCTCTGTAGAAGCTTCCTGTTTTTTGGAATCACTTGTGTCTTCCTTCTTTTCTGATGAGCTTGATGAACCGCCACATGCAACCAGTGATACGGTCATTGCGCATGCAAGTAACGTTGCAAACAATCTTTTTTTCATAATTCTTTTCTCCTCTTCGTGTTTTTACTTTGTTGCTTTTATATTTATCTTTCAATAAATATCCATTTAATGATCTGTATGATGCTTCAGATCAAGCATCTTCAGAATCCTGTTCCGATATGCCTGGAACTCTTCGCTGTCTCTCTGCTTTGGTTCAGCCAGTTCAATCGGTATATCTGCCTTTACACGTCCCGGTCTTGGCTCCATAACCAGCACTCTTGTTCCCATATAAATTGCTTCTTCTACATCATGTGTAACCATGACGACCGTCTGTTTCTGTTCTCTCCAGATATTCAGGATCTCATCCTGCATATTCATTCTGGTAAATGCGTCCAGCGCGCCAAGAGGCTCGTCCAGAAGCAGAATATCCGGATGATTGATCAGCGATCTTACCAGCGCCACTCTCTGCGCCATACCTCCGGAGAGCTGATGCGGATAGTCTTTTCGGAAATCTTCAAGTCCTACCATTTTCAGCATATGCTCTACCAGTTCTTTATCCTGCTTTTTCTGCATACGCAAGCTGAAGGATACATTCTTCTCTACCGTAAGCCACGGAAACAATGTTGCTTTCTGGAATACCATTCCACGATCCGGTCCGGCTCCAACAATCGGTTTTCCGCCAAGTCTGATCTCACCGGTAGTCGGTCTGATCAGTCCTGCGATCAATCGCAAAATTGTTGATTTTCCACATCCACTTGTTCCAACAATACTGACAAACTCACCCGGCTGGATCGTCAGATTCACCTCTGCCAACGCATGTGTGATCTCGTTACTGTCTGTCTTTGCAAAACTCTTTGTTACTTTGTCAAACTCCAGGACACGCCCGTGTCCCTGCTTCTCATCCACTGATGCCATCTTATTTCACAACTCCTTCCTGCCAGCGAAGCACTATTCTCTTGATCACATTCAGTATAAAGGTAACTGCTGTGAAAATAAGACAAATTAAAACGATAGCTGCATACATTTTAGAATAGATCGCCCATGATTTCTGCCACTGGATATACCATCCAAGACCTGCCTCGGCTCCCATCATCTCAGCAACCAGAAGTGCTGTACAGGCAGAACTCATTCCCTGTGTCATCCCCTGAAGAATGTTTGGCATTGCATGTGGGATTGCCACCCGGAATACCAGCTGGTGACCTTTGGCACCTAATGTTCTGGCCGCTTCCAGATATGCCTTGTCTACATTCTGGATACCGGTTGACGATGCGATCGTAAGTGCAAACCATACACCAAGAGCGATGATAAATACACTTCCTTTAAACAGTGAGGATACCAGAACCATGATGATCGGGATCCATGTTGTGGAAGGGATCGGTCCAAGCATCTTAATGATCGGTGAAACCCAGTAGTTAATCCTTTTGCTGTATCCACAGGCAACACCTGTGATCAGTCCAAGGATCGCTCCAATAAAATATCCCGTGAATAATAATCGCAGTGAGTACAATGTACTTTTCAATAACAGTGCCCGGTCATCAATGATCGCACACAAAATCGTATTCACACATGGGAAGAACGGCTGTTTTAAAATACCTGTCTTAACCGTCAGAAAATCATACAGCATAATTACCAGTATGATCACAGAGTAAAGCGGTGCTTTATGACGTACTTTTACAAAATAACTTTTATTCAGTAATCCTCTCACTACCATGATCAGATATAATGCCAAAAAAAAGCAGACGACAATAGTAAACACATGCGGATTAAAATTCTGAACGGCATCCGGCATCAGATAATATACTAAAAACATAATTATCGCTGCAAAATACGGACAAAAACAAATTACCACATCCAACATATGTTGCATCTTCGTCTTCGGAGCACTTTCCATTTCTAGCAACTCTTCTCTCGTAAGCTGTCTTTTACTCTCCATTTTTCATTTGACTCCTTTGTAAATTTTTACCATTTCCTTTAAATGCTTTTTAACTATATCAGCATTTTGCACAAATGTAAAATTGTTATTTCTTATATACAATTTGATTTATTACAATTTTCTATAGTTTTTATCTGGTAAAAGTAAACTTATTAACCATAAGTATGTTATACTAAATACAATAAATTTTTAAAGGAGATATGAATTATGAATTCACAAAAATTATCCGGAGCAGTTTCCTGTCTTGCAGCAATTCTTATTCTTGCAGCAGATAAGATCTTTGCCCCGGTATGCAAAGGAACCATGGAACTTGCAAACGGAGGAGAATGCATGATGCGGTGTCATTATTATGGAATTGCACTGTTTCTTTTTGGTCTGCTCCTGCTTGCAGAATCCGTTCTTCTTTTCTTCGGAACACACGATTTTAAATTACCGGTTGTCATCATTATCACTGCTGTTCTGATCCTGCTTCTTAGCAATACTTCAATTGGCATTGGTATTTGTGCCAAGGCAGGTATGATGTGCCACAAAACTGCTCTTTGGGGAAGAATTGGTGCTGTTCTGGCAATCATCGGTGCCGGAATCAGTCTCTTTGTACATAAATCACAGATGCCACAGGCGAATTAGGATTCACGCAACAACATTTCAAACAGAATATCTGATTACCTTTCCTGTAATCTATAATCAGGAGTCAAAACTTTCTGTGTACGCAAAGAAGCCGGAGTCTGACCGATAACACAACTGCCTATATCCAGGCTTTTCTGTTATCAGCCAGATCCCAGCTTCTTTTTTCGCTCTTTAAAGTGTTTCTGCCACTTTCATATTTGCAATCAGTCCCCGCAACTGAATCAATGAAGAATATCCATCAGTACAGTCATCAATCTTTCCATTTGCCGCAGGATGGAAATAGCGTCCTTCCTTCTCCGCTCTCTTTCCCTCGGCAATTGCTTCTCTCAAAATCTCCCTGTCTTCTATCCGCCTTTCTTCCGGGATTTCATTGATGATGAGCATTGGTGGCCTTACCGTTTCTGTACCGTTTTCTGCCTTTCCCTGCAGTTCAACTTTTTCTCCACAAAATACATAGCCGGTACAGTAATTTCTTTCTGTTCCGATCACCTTCACTCCGTGCGATATCAGCCAATCGATCGTTGCTTTCCGGTCCAGCATATCTTTTGGTCCTGCCGAGATCAGGATCACCGGAATCTGCTGAAGAGCCGGAAGATCCGGGCAGAGTTCTTCTCCTTTGATGTCCCCGATTCCACCCATTCCACAGGTAATTGCAACCGGAATTCCCATTTTCACACAGACCGCCATTGTCCCGGAAGCGGTAAGTGCGCCTGATTGCTTTTCCACTAATGCCTTTTCCAGCAGATCACAGTCAATTCTTGGATAAGCAGATGCCCGGCTTCTAAATTCAAGAAACTCATCGATATCCCCGATCCTGATTTCCCCATGATCAATCCAGGTGATCTTTTTTCCCGGATCTTGCCATTCTTTTTTTATTGTTTCATTTGATACCGATTTTAATCCATGTGTCAATAATGCTGATTCTACTAAATATTCCATCTGTTGTTATTCCACCTTTCTCCTTCTGGATATCAATCCCGTACTTTTTCTCATCATATCATACTTTTACAGCTCAAATTAAAAAACCGGATAAAAATTTGCATTTCTACCCGGTTCCTGTATTATTTCAACAATTGCATCAGCTCTTCAAAAAAGCTTTTTGAGGTTTCTTCTGAAATCGTATAATCTGACGTTATCTCTTTAATGATCTTTTTCAACCATTCGTCCCATTTCATAGTCCACCTTCTTTTCCGCCAAAGGCTTCTATTTTGTATTGTCTACCGCATCCTCCACCAAAGAGTAATCGGCATTATCGCCCACAACATCTGCGTACAGATCATCCAGTGTCGGGTATCCATAATATTTCCATACCATGCTGGAAATACCGTCTGTCTTTGCATCAGTCTTGATCTTAAAGAAATTGCCAGGTGTTCCATAGTCAGACAGATCAATATCTGTATTTCCTTCCCCGTCTGCAAGAATTGTTCCATAATGCATATACCAGTAAACATCATTCACCTTGTCATAAGATCCATCATCATTACTGTACTGATCCCGTACTTTTACATGATAAATAAGATACAGTTCATTTCCATTGCCCACAACAGGCTCCAGCAGATAATCTCCCATATAAGTAAGGCTCTCCAGAGATTCGGAATCTACCCAGCTGCTCTCCACATGATCATTGTATTCCTGTTCCGCCCGGTCCTTCATTTGCTGCATTGTATCATCATCGATATCACTGGCTGATGTGATATAATACCACAGTCCTTTTACGGTATATTCTTTTTCCCATTTTTCCGGCAGCTTTCCTATGTTGGCGGCATAGCTGTCTGCCATAGATTTATCCAGATATACTTTAATCTTGTCTCCGTTTGCCAATGTTCCATTTGATGCATCTGTCTGAAAATCAGCAGATGTAAGATCAGATCCTGTATAATCAAATGAAACGGCTCCTCCCGGACTTATTCCGTTAAATGATACCTGCAGGTCTTTGAATGCATCAAATGTCTTAACCTCTTCCAGCCCTTTGACTTTATAGGTTTTATTTTTATATTTCAGGTTGCATTTCACATATTTTGCATAATCTTTATTGACATTCCAGTTGTATTTGACTTTATCTTTGTTGGAAAGATTGCTGTCCGATTTCATTTCCACACTAACATAAGACTGCAGTACCGCTACCGGTGATATGGAATCTGTATTTTTTCCATACTGTTCTTCAAATTCTTTTGTAAACTTCAGTCTGGAATCATATTTTTTCTGAATCTTCTCCCAGTCGATCTGCGGATATACATTTCCATATCCGTTATATCCTGTTGTTTCAAAGGTGACATACTTGTTCAGATCGATTGTTCTTCTTGCACGCGATATCAAAAGCCCTGCTGCGATCACTACAACGATAACCGCACATGCCAGACCGATCAGGAACTTGTTCAGTCCTCTTGATTTTTTATGTGTGAGTGATTTTGTTTCTGCTGTACTTGTTAGCGTCTCTTCTGTATTCTGGGCGACCTCTTCTTTCTGCTCTTCTGCATTCTGGACAGCCTCTTCTTTCTGTTCTGCTACATTTTTAGCAGGTTCTTCCTGTTCCAGTGGTTTTCCGCATGTTGCACAGAATCTTGAACCATCTGGATTCTCAGTTCCACAATTTTTGCACCTCATATCTCTTTTACATCCTTTCTGTATGCTATATTTTTCTCGTTTATATTATTAAGACGAGTCAAAATCTAGTTTGGTTTTAAAAACAAGAAAAAATTTTTATTTTTTTAATAATGACTGATCTGGTTGATGATCTCATGGTATGAAACAGCTTCATTGCCCAGTGCTTCTGGCTTTCTGTTTCCAAACAATTTCTTTAATTTCTTTTCATATTTCTTTTTTGTGACTTCTTTTTCAGCCAGTCTTTACATTTGTTTGCCACAATGCAGTTGAACCAGCTTTTCAACCGCTTTGGATCCTCAATCTGCTTCAGATTACGGAATGCAGAAATATAGGCATCCTGCATGATATCCATTGCATCCTGCTCATTTTTCACCATCTGAAGTGCGATTGCAAACCCTTGCACATAAGTCAGATTGTAAATTTTCTCCAGAGCGTTCTCTTCTCCGGCGGCAGCTTTTTCTATCATCTCTTTCAGATCATTTTTTTCTTGATAATTGACATTCTTCGCTCCACAGTTTCCGCAGAACTTCTGATCACTCCTGATTTCTTTCCCACATCTGGTGCAATACATGTTTTCTGTCCTCCAACGCATCAACCGGTCGTTCCTGTGTAAGCACAAATCTGTAACCGGCTCATCATATACATAAAAGACCGGATAGAATAACTCCTATCCGGCTTTTTGCATATACTCTTTCATTTTTTTACATTCTGACCTGCGTTTCATCATTCGATGCTTTGCCTTCTAGTTTTCCTCAGTTGCCTTATCGTCTTCTATTTTTGTTCCACAGTTTGTACAGAATACAGTGCCCTCTTCCAATGGCTTTCCACAGACCTTGCACACTTTCACTTCTGCCTTTTCCTCCGGTTGTTCTGCCGGTGCTTCCAGTGCCGCTCCACAGTAAATACAGAATTTACTTCCAGGGTTCACTTTCTTTCCACACTGCGGGCAGATCTCTTCTGTCGATAATTTTTCAATCATCTCTTTGTTGGCCGCGATCTCAGCCTGCAGGGATTTGATCTGTGCTGCAAGTTCCGGCATCTTTTCCATGCATTCATCTCTGTAATTGGCATAGTATGTACTGCCAATCTGGTAAATGACTTTTTCAATTTCTTTTTCTTTCGTCTTATTTAAATTTGTCAGGCGGAAAATCTCTGTCGTATCCTTTGCCTTCTGTGATAAATCCTGACCGGTTTCTGCCAGGCTACTTTTCAGATTATCAAAAAATCCCATTTGTCTCATTCCTTTCTGTAAATTTTATCTTACCACTTTTCTTGCATTTATCAATAAGCAATTTGTATAATTTACAGCCTCTTTACAATCTTTAAAAATCATGATTCAAAAAAAACAAACACTTTCTTCCAATATTCTTCCGCAATCGTATTTTCCGCATTGAATATCTCATGCTTGGACTCCGGGAACTTCACAAGCTCGGCACTTTCCGGTCTGTTCTTGTTTAGTTTTCGCACAAAACGTTCCTGCGCTGCATTCGACACCAGATTATCCTTGCCTGCCGAAAAGAGCATGACAGGTGCTTCGATCTTCTTCCATCCGGTCTTTTCCAGATACCGGTTCAGACGCATTGCATTTCCGAGCCATCCATAAGACGGTGCGTTCAGATGATAATGGGCTTCCTTCGTCCTTTTTTCTTCATAATACTCAAATCTCGGACGGGAAAGGGAGCAGCTCTCTTCAAATTTTCCTGGCTCCTTGTATGGCTTCTGACCGACTACATATTTTTTATTCCTTCCCACCTTGCAGGATGTCTTTGCGATCGCCTTTGCCACATGCCACGGCACCCCTCCGGTCAGTGGGCGGATCATCGGTGACGACAGAATTACCTTCTCAAACATTTCCGGTGCTCTTGCCGCAACTGCTGCCGCAATTCCGCCTCCCATAGAATGTCCGTACAGATAAATCTTCATCCCCGGATTGTCCTCTTTTGCCTTCTTGGTTACAAAGATAAAGTCCTCTACATAACGTTCAAAGCTGTCCAGATGCACCAGGGATTCATCTTCTGTCAGACGATAGCTGAAGCCATGTCCACAGTGCTCCGGAAGATATACGCTAAAACCTTCTTTTGCAAAATAATAGGCGATCTCCTTATATTTTTCCGCGTTTTCAATAAATCCATGTGACAACATCACAACCGCATGTGGGTTCTCCGGAACATAATGCATACAGTGGATCTTCTGCCCTGCATGTCTTTCCAGATAGAATTCCGTTCCGATAGATACAAGATACGGTTCTACGATGGTCTGCATTTCTTCTTTGTAGTTACTTTCCTGTAAAATAGGTGTCTGCATGTGTGATAACCTCCCCGATAGATTTTGGTTCGTACTTTTTATTTTCTGATATGATTATAGCAGAGAGGGGAACTCTCTGCTATAGGATTTCTGTATACAGTTCTTTAAAGTTGTTCAAAATTATAAAGTTGCGCTTTTTCCACTTACATAATTCAGCAATCGCATTAAATCTGTAATCGTTACGTTTCCATCTCCATTGATATCCGCTACATGACTTTCGAATATCCTTTGGCTTAAATATCGTATACATCATTTGTACCTACAACTAAAAGCTTTAGGCTGCACCATGGAAGCTTTGATAGATAGATTTTGTTATTAATTTTTTTCACAAGTTAATTATAACAGAAAGAAAGACCTTGAGTTCATTCTAAACTCTTGGTCTTTCTTTTTTTGGGGACTATTCTTTTTTCAAAGCCCCTTTCTCTCCACATTTAGTGATGTCCTGCAATCAATGCCTCAATTTCTTCCGGTCGTGGCATCACCCGCAATGCTCCCTTACGTGTTGTGATAATTGATGCGGCAGCATTTGCATAAGTCAGCATTTCCTTTAAATTTTTCTCAGTCAGATTTTCTAGTCCATGTTTACATATGTAATGCAAAACACATGCACAAAATGTATCTCCGGCACCAGTTGTTTCTATTGTATTTTCGTTTATAAAAGGTGCTTTTTCAACCATCCTGTCCTGATAATAAGCTCTACTGCCTTCTTTTCCCATAGATACCAGGATAAGCGGGATATCATATTTCTCCCTGATCCATTTTACAGCCTCTGTATAGTCATTTTTTCCTGTCAGCCACTGAATTTCATTATCTGAAATTTTCAGGATATGACACTGTCCCAGACCATACAATACCTGCTCTCTTGCCTCATCCATAGAATTCCACAGTGGCTCACGTATATTAGGATCAAATGAAATGATCGCACCAGCCTGTTTTGCAATTGCAACTGCTTTTTTTGTCGCTCTGCGTACTTTCTCATGTGTCATAGACAGGGTTCCAAAATGAAAAATCCGTGTCTCAAGAATTAATTCCTCTGGAATTTCCTCTTCTGTCAGCATCATATCCGCTCCCGGATCTCGATAAAAAGAGAAATCTCTGTCTCCATCCGGATAAGTATGAACCAATGCCAATGTCGTATGTACTTTATCATCTTTTCTCAGACCGGTCACATTGATTCCAATTGCTTTAATTGCATCTTCCAATTGCTTTCCAAAAAAATCATTTCCTACTTTTCCAATAAAAGCCGTTTTGTGTCCCAACTTCGTTAACATTGCCAGAACATTGCATGGTGCCCCTCCCGGATTTGCCTCAAACAATGGGTTTCCCTGGCTACTAATACCATTTTCTGTAAAATCAATCAGCAATTCCCCTAAAGCTACTACGTCCATTTCTTATTCTCCTGCTTTTTACATTATAATATCATGCTTTTCAACACTCATTGTCATTTTCTTATCGCTGAAAAAATAAATATCTTTCGCATTCAGAGGCGTACAGATTGCAGTGGTCGCCGTCTGCTGTCCATCATTGATAAAAAGTTCGATTGAATGATAATCCAATATAAAACGCATCTTTTTAAGCCCTGCCGGATCCTCAATTCTGAATTTTCGTACACATACCACATCTTTTGTAACACCGCAGTATGTACGGTCGATTTCCAGAAGTCTGGTTTCCTTATTATAGGTATAACTCGTTTCATACTCACTATCTGCTGCCAGTTTGATAGAAAAGATTGTATTTTCTCCATCTTCCAGTGTCACCGTAAGATCAATTGTACGTCCCTCTACTCCTGCAAGCACTGTCTCGCCTTCGATTTCTGCGTGTTCATAGCAACATGGATTCTGATAATAATTTTCCAGTTCTTTCACCGGATTCTGCCAGATACGGTTTTCTTTTATCTCCAATTCTCTCGGAAATGTCATCATTCCCTGCCAGTCCTGCGAATTCGGTATCACACAGGCATCCCATGATTTCATCCATGCGATCATGATCCGTCTGCCATCCGGAAGTTCTGTTGTCTGTGGAGCATAGAAGTCCATACCATAGTCAAGTGTATGCGGCTGTTCTTTGCTGAATCTGCATCTGTTTGCATCGTAGTCTCCCAAAAAATACACCGAATTATGTCCATTGTGAAACTCATATTTCCGCGCCTTCATATCCTGTGGCGAACAGATCAGCACATGTTTGTCTTTTAAAGCAAAGAAATCCGGGCATTCCCACATCGTTCCTATATCACCATTTTCATTTGATGCCAGAATTGTCTCAAATTTCCAGTCTGTCAGATTTTTGCTCGAATAAAGCACAACTTGCCCAACCTGATTATCATTCTTATTTCCAACAATCAGATAATAGGTATCGTTTTCTTTCCAGATCTTCGGGTCGCGGAAATCAATCCGGCTGCATCCATCCGGAAGCATCTCACCTGTCACAACCGGATTCTTTTCATACTTTACATAATCTTTTCCATCACCAAATGCAATACACTGATTCTGCCGTTCCTGCTCACTTCCATCTGCCTGCTTTACTCTGGTAACTCCGGTATATACAAGTACATGCTTTCCATCTGCTTCGATCGCACTTCCGGAAAAACATCCTGCCTTATCATATTCCTGATCCGGTGCAATCGCTGCCGGAAGCTGCTCCCAGCGGACCATATCATCAGTCACACTATGTCCCCAATGCATTGGTCCCCACTCTCTCTGATATGGATTGTACTGATAGAACAAATGTATTTTCCCATCATATACGGAAAAACCATTCGGATCATTGATCCATCCGGTCGGTGCCGTAACATGGAACAGTGGTTTGGTCGTTTTCTTTACATACACTTGTTTTTCTGTCTCATAATTTCTTGCTTTTTTTAACATATCACTCATGCATTTTCTCCTGCTACTTATTCTCTTCTGAAAGCGATTTCTGGTACTGATCGAAATACTTCTGTTTAATAGCCAGATAATCAGAAAGTCCGTACTTTTCCATTTTATCAAGGTAAGAATCCCACTCTTTTTCGATTCCACCATTTAAGATCCTGTCGGCTTTCTTCTGCTCTGCATATTTTTTGATGTCGGTATCATACTGTGACACTTTATTGGTATCTTCGATACTCATGAATACATTTGGATATACATATTTGCTGTTCATATCTTTCAGAAAAGTGCATGTAGCCGTCAGGCCACATGCACTTTTGCATTTTCCTATCTTCTATTCCGCCAGCACTTCTTCCGCAATATTTCTGGCATGGTCGGAAATTCTTTCCAGGCATACCAGAGAATCAAGGAATACCACTCCGGCTTCTGTGTTACACTGCTGGTTGGTAAGACGCTTGATATGCTTTGCGCGGAGGGAAATCTCCAGCCCGTCTGCCTCTGTTTCTTTCTCGATGGTCTTTAACGCACTTTCGCGGTCATTGGACTCAAAGGCTTCCAACGCATACAGATAACTTGCAATGCAGACATCCAGCATCTTGTTCAGATGTTCCACTCCAACCTCAGAGAAATCCACCTGCTTTTCCAGCAGTGATTCCGCGAACTCAGAAATGTTTTCGCAGTAATCACTGATACGTTCCATATCAGACACGATCTGGAGCATATGCGCCACCTCTTCATGCTCACGTTCATTGATCTGCAGAGTCGACAGCTTGATCGCATAGGATGTGATACCGGCACTTAACCGGTCTACCTTGCTTTCTTCTTCCTTCAGGAACGCAATCTGTTCTTCTTTTCGTTCGAACATAACTTTTCTTGCAACCTCCAGAGAATCCGCAACCACATGTCCCATTCGGACAAGCTCGGAAACGGTTGACTGAATCGCGATACCAGGGGTCTCCAGCATACGGTCATCCAGAAGGACTACACTTTCATCCTGTACCTCTTCTTCCACATGTCCGATCTTCTTGGCAAGCTTGATGATCCAGTCAGAAACCGGGAACAGCAGAACGGTTGTCACAATATTGAATACCGTATGCACCATACTGATCTGTGTCTGGGTAATATTTCCCTGCGCCCATGCCGGATTCACAATACTCAGATATGCAATCGCAATAATACTGAAAATGATCGTTCCGATGATATTAAAGATCAGATGCATCAGCGCTGCGGTTTTCGCATTTTTCTTTGCACCCACACTGGACAGGATTGCAGTTACGCAGGTACCGATATTCTGTCCCATGATAATATAGATTGCTGCGCCAAACGGTACAAGACCTGCTGCTGCAAGGCTCTGCAGGATTCCGACCGATGCAGATGAGCTCTGGATGATCGCCGTAACGGCTGCACCCGCCACAATTCCAAGCAACGGATTGTGTCCCAGTGATACGAAAATATTGCAGAATGCTGCATTATCTTTCAGTGGTTCCACCGCTGAGGACATGGATGAAATCCCGACAAATAAAAGTCCGAAACCAACCACAATACTTGCGATATCTTTTGTCGAACGCCTCTTTCCGGTCAGCATAATGATCACACCGATCATGATCGCAACCGGTGCCAGATTGGACGGACTTAAAAATTTGGCCCATTCTACACTGGATACCAGCCATCCGGTAACTGTTGTACCGATGTTCGCACCCATGATAACTCCCATCGCCTGCTGAAGGTTCATGATACCGGCATTTACAAAACCGACTACCATGACGGTCGTCGCAGATGAGCTCTGGATCACTGCGGTAATGAACGCTCCAAGCAATACGCCGAAGAACTTATTCTTTGTAAGTGCTTCAAGCAATGACTTCATCCGGTTGCCGGCAGCATTCTCCAGCCCCTGTGCCATGATCTGCATTCCATAAATGAACATACCAAGGCCTCCGACAAACGGAATAATGATACTTGTGTACTTCATAGTCGTGTTATCTCCTCTTATGTACTTTTTCTTTTTCACTCTGATTCTTATTTTACAGGCCATTTACACAGCCACGATTTCATCTTAACATCATTTTTCTCTCTGTACAATAAATTTTCTTTCGTAGTTCTGACGAAAAATATTCCCATTACCCCTTCATCTTTGGTTCAAATATCCATGATGCAATGTACCCAAAAATCAATGCGCCGCTGATTCCTGCCGCACTTGCCTTGAATCCTCCAAGAAAAATTCCGATAAATCCTTCCTTGTCGACTGCCTCTTTTACCCCGTTCCATAAAGTATTTCCAAAACCGAGCAATGGCACGCTCACGCCTGCCCCCGCATACTCCTGCAGTGGTTTAAATATCTGTACAAAACCAAGAATACAGCCAAGTACCACCAGGCTTACCATGACTCTTCCCGGCATCATTTTCGTCCGGTCAAGCAGGATCTGCGCCAGTGCACAGATGAGTCCTCCTACCCAGAATGCATTGATATAGTCCATTTTCTTTCCTCCTTTAACAATGTTCCAGCACAATTCCATGTGCAATTCCCGGAACGCTTTCTCCTTCATTGAAGCTGACCGTCGACATCAGCGCCCCCGTTGGTACAAAAAGGATCCTTTTCCACTCCCCCGATATCAGCTGTGGCATAATATATGCTGCAAGAGTGATCGCCGCGCAGCCGCAGCCGCTTCCACCGGAATTGGTATGCTGTGTCTGCTGATCGAAGATCGTCATTCCGCAGTCCATATGATTTTCTTTGATATCCAGCCCTTTCTTACGAAGCAGGTCAAATAAAATCGATTGTCCCACATAGCCCAGGTCTCCGGTAATGATCCGGTCGTAATCCTTTTCACCCCTTCCAAAATCCATAAGATTCTGCAGAATCGTATCACACGCTGCCGGTGCCATACACGCTCCCATGTTCTGTGAATCCTTCAGCCCATAATCTACAATTTTCCCAATCGTCACTCCACTGATCCGCACCCGGCTTTTCTTTTTTCCTACCAGAAAGGCTCCGCTTCCTGTCACTGTCCAGGTAGAAGAAAGTGGTCTCTGATTCGCATAGCCAAGTGGAAAACGGAATTCTTTTTCTGCACTTCCAAAATGACTCGATGTTGCAGCAAGCACCAGATCTCCATAGCCTGCCGCCACAGTCATTGCAGCAAGAGCAAGTGCCTCTCCGGATGTGGAACATGCGCCGAAAAGACCAAACACCGGGATCTGAAGTTCTTCCGCCCCCATCGATGTAGCAATTCCCTGTCTTAAAAGATCGCCGCCAAAGAGATAGCGTACCTCCTCCGGCTGTACTCCCGCATTTTTCAATGCCAGCTTACACGCAAGCTTCTGCATTGTTCCTTCTGCAAGCTCCCAGGTTTTCTCTCCGAAAAGATCATCCTCCGATGCAATATCAAAATATTTTCCAAGTGGTCCTTCTCCTTCTTTTTTTCCGGCAACCGATCCGGCGCTTACCAGATACGGACTTTCCGAAAATGCAATACTCTGTGTCCCTTTCATCGCATTCATGTCCATCCCTCCTTGCTCACACAATTCCGATCAGCGTCCCAATCCAGTAGAGCAGTCCCAGAACCCAGCTGGTGAAAACTCCGTACAGGATCACAGGTCCTGCGATCGTAAATATCTTGCAGCCAATTCCGAAAACCTGACCCTCTTTTTTGTATTCAATTGCCGGCGCCGCAACGGAATTGGCAAATCCGGTGATTGGCACCAGTGCTCCCGCTCCTCCCCAGTTCGCGATCTTCGGATAGATTCCAAATCCGGTCAGCACCACACTTGCCAGGATCAGGATCAGTGAACACCAGCTTGCAGAAATATCCTTTGACATTCCCGCCTTTTCGCACGCATTTAAGATCGTCTGTCCAATCGTACAGATGATCCCGCCGGTCACGAATGCTTTTGCCATCGCAGGTCCAGGCTTCCTGACCGGTGTTTTCTCTTTTACATATGTTTCATACTCTTTTTCTTTCTCTTGTTGCTTCATTTTCTCCTCCAGTTACCATCTTTTATAGAAAAACAGAAGTGCTCCAAGGCTTTTCCCAAGCGCCATCCCAAAAATCAGCCATGGCACACATTTCAGAATTTTGATCCTCCGGATAAAAATCGGAAAAATATTCAGGATTTCCGCAAGTGCCATTGACCAGCAACCAACAAAAATTCCGGAAAAAAGTCCAAATACCGGAACGATCCATTTGCCGCCAGGCATCGCGAGCCCGTATACCCAGAAAATATTTCCAAGGATCCCACCTGCCATAATGCAGTTTTCATACAGCATGACATGCTTCCCGGTATGTGTCCGGTCTGCAAAATCTGACACTACGCCAAGTCCGATAATAAATGAAAACAGTCCTGCCGCGACTGCAAATCCGGATGCAAGACCAACCACCGCCACCAGAATCTGCCTAATCCACATCGACTTCTTTTTCCTTTCTCGCATAAGCTTCGATCAAAGTTTCCTGAATATCATTTTCATACAAACGCATTTCCACTTCCATCGGCGTCGGATCTGCTGTAAATTTCTTTCTTCCTAAATGATTGAAGAAAATCAGGATCCCTACGATCAGCCCGATGCAGTAAGTCAGCTCTATCAGGGTAAATCCATTCGATTCTTCTCCGGTAAGAAGCAGATAAATCCGGGAAAACATCTTTGTCACCGACACATCATTGTTAAATGCCATGATGGAAAATGCTGCTCCGATAAATGTGATTCCCGCAACTACAACCACTTTAATTCCCTGCCAGATAGCATTTCGTTTTTTCTCCCCTTCATAGGTAATGATCAGGTCACTTTCTCCTTCGTTCTGAATCTGTAGTCCGGGAATTTCCCGATGGATACATTCTATGATTTTCAGAACAGACACCACATATCTGTGCTGTTCTTTTTTCGGGATTTTCAGGATCCGCAGTGGTTTAATCCTGTTCATGATGGAAGAATTGCTGCATTCCATTGTCAGGATATCTCCCAATGTCACATTCGGTTCTTTCACCTCGGTATTCTTTTCCCCTTTGATATAAAGTATTTCATTTCCCGAAGACATCTGTATCCGTCCTTTCTTTTACCGGTAGCGCCTGCCAGATCAGCGTTCCTTCACTTACCTGGTCTGTCCCCCGGACGTCATTATAATAGTAGATCATTCCGATCAGAACAGCTGTCAGCAGGGCACAAAGAACACAGCCCCAGATATATTTTTTTCTTCTTTCCAATCGCATCCGCCTCCTTTGTGATCTGTTTCAGATAGGAAATAGTATCCCTGTTTTTCCAGAAAACATACATCCTTTTATTCTTTTGCGTGTTCCCGCATGGTTTTCAGGATCTTTTTCTCCATTCGCGATACCTGCACCTGGGAAATTCCAAGCTCTTCGCCGATTTCTGTCTGCGTCTTATCTGCAAAATAGCGCAGATACAGAAGCTTTCTCTCGTCTTTTTTTAATTCTTTTATCAGCTCTGTAAGCAGAAGATGATCCAGGATCTTTTCTTCTGCACCACCTGTATCTGCAATCTTTTCCAGCAGCATTACTTCATTTCCATCTTTCATACCGACCGGTCTGTGAAGCGATTCCACTTCTCCTGCTGCCTCCATCGCCATCACCAGCTCCTCTTTTTCCACACCCGTTTCTTCCGCAATTTCTTCCAGTAGCGGTTCTCTTCCAAGCTTTTCCGTGAGCGCCTCCTTTGCCTGATATGCTTTATATGCAATCTCTTTTAAGGAACGGCTGACCTTCAACATCCCATCATCACGCAGGAAACGCTTTATTTCTCCCGTGATCATCGGAACTGCATAGGTTGAAAATTTCACATCATAGCCCAGATCAAACTTATCGATCGCTTTTAAAAGCCCGATGCTTCCGATCTGAAATAAATCCTCTGCCTCTGTGCCCCGTCCGTAAAATCTTTTCACCACACACCAGATCAGACCGGTGTTTTCCTCCACAAGCTGTGCCCTCGCATTTTCATCCCCTTCGTGAGCCCGTCTGATCAATGCGATTGTGTGGTCCATACAGCTTCCTTCTTTTCCCCTCCTGTCGTTTTCTTCATCCAAACCGTAGTCCCTTTTCCAGGCACAGATTCCACCTGTACTTCATCCATAAATGCCTCCATAAATGCAAATCCCATCCCGGACCGATCCATATCCGGCCTGGTCGTATAGAGTGGCTCCATCGCCTGCTCCACGTTTTCGATACCGATGCCCTGATCCTTCACTGTGACCAGAATGGTCTTCTTATCTTTTTCAATCCCGCACCAGACCGTGATCTTTCCGGACGTCCGTCCCTCATATCCATGAATAATGCTGTTCGTCACTGCTTCGGAGACCGCTGTCTTCACATCTGCCACTTCCTCCAGAACCGGATCCATCTGCGTCATAAACGCAGCCACTGCCACCCTTGCAAATCCCTCATTCTCCGATCTGCTGTCAAAAACTACTTCCATCTCGTTAAAATATTCCATTACATCATTCCCTCCTCATAAATCTGTATGATCTTCGTCACGCCGGACATATTCAGAATCTGCCGCATCCGTTCACTTGTATGTATCGCCCATACTTCCCCGCCAAGGAGAAAGATATGCCGGTACCGTCCCATGATCACTCCAATCCCGGAACTGTCCATAAAATTCGTTCTTCCAAAATCAAAGATCACATATTTGATATGTTGCTCCTCGATCACTTTATCCGCCTCCCGTTTGATCTCCTCCGCATTGTGATGATCCACCTCCGCCGGAAGAAAAATCGTAAGACAATTTTCTTTGATCTGATACTGCATTTTTGCTTAAACCCCTTTCTGTCTTTTTTATTTATACAAATACGCCAATAGCCTTGATGGATTTATAAAAAGAGTACGCATTTACGGCACGTAGTGCCTTTTGTTTTATAGGAAGTTCCTTCGGAATTTCCTATAAAACAAAAGAGAAAGTAACGCCTTTTTTCGCTACTTTCTCTTTTGTGCCTTTTATATTTTATTGTCCCTGGGTGCCTGTTCCACCGGAAGTATTCTCCGAAGTTCCATCTGATCCCATTGCATCCAGTGCGCTCTGTGCCGAATATGCTGCCTGTGTTCCCGGATAATCGGTCGCTGCTTTTTCGTAATTGCTCTTTGCATTGTCCTTATCACCTTTACCGGCATACGCGTCTCCAAGAAGCTTGTACACACCACCATCACTATAAGAGTCATCCATCTTCTGGATCTTTTCAAGATCCGAAATGGCATCATCATAATTTCCACTCTGCACTTCATACTGCGCGGTCGAATACAGGCTCACACATACTCGCGGGAACACGGAACCGGAGATCGAATCGTAGATTTTCTGTCCCTCTTCTCCCAACGAATCCCTGTTCAGTCCAAGCAACGTATCTGCCATATCCGCATTGCTCGTTGTTCCGCCATAATACTGCTGATATACCTTGATCAGGGCATCATAGCTGTCCTGTGTGGATGCGGCGGTCTGCTTTGCCGATTCTACCTCATCACTGCTGTTACGGTATCCCTCCAGTTCATCCTTAAGCGTCTGGATCTGTGTCTTCTGTGAAGCTATCTGCTCGCTTAGTGCAATGACATTCCGGTTTTTTGTAGACGACTTTGTCTGGTTTATCGCCGGAGCGATCAGGAACCACACCACTGCCGCTCCAACCACCATACCGATCAGAATATTGACAACTGTCATCACTGCCGCATTGTCTCGCAGTGTTGCTGCAGGCTGGATGATCGTCTCATTTCCCAGATTGTATGTGACAACCGACTGTCTGCCATGCTTTTCCTCTTTAATATGTGCAACCTGCCGATTCCGCTGACGGTTCAGCTCATGCATATACCGGAGCGTAATATCATTCGTCACATCCAGCTTGAGTGCCGTCTTCAGGCTCTGTCTTGCTTTGGAATACTGTCCGGAATGCATATAAAGAAGTGCCAGAAGCTGATATGCCTTCAGGAAAGACGGATGTGCCACAACCACCTTTTTCAGCTGGATGATCGCAAGATCTTCTCCATTCTGTCTACAGTATCCAAGACACTGGTTGTATTTGTGAACTGCCTGATTCACCTTCTCCAGCTCACTTGGATTATCCTGAACCTTACTGATATAGTAGCTGGCAATATTCTCTGAAGCCCTGAAGTTTTTACTGATGATCCACTCTACAAGAGCCTCCGCTACTTCTCCACGTCCATAATAGACAAGTCCGAGAAGATTCCTCGCTGTGATATTTTCTCTGTTAAACTGCAAACTTCTTTTTAACGACACAATTGCCCCGGACAGATCCCGGATCTGCGCTTTCTTCAGTCCATCATTGTACCAGTAGTTCGACTGGTACTCGAGTTTCTGCTTATAGTCCATCAAAATCTCCCCTATTTTTTCTGATCCATCATCTCTCTTAAGATATCTGTCATATCAGACAGATCCTCCTGATATACTGCATTCTCGATATCTTCTACTTCCAAACTTGGTTTGAACTTCTTAAGTTCTTCTTCAAAATTAAGCATCTTCTCCTCCTATCAGTTCTTTTAACTCCCCTACCAGATAGAGCGACCCCAGACAGTAAAGTTTCCCTTCGCTGCCCTTTTCATTCAGTGCACGTGTAAATGCATCAGCAAGCGTGTCCTCCCGATAGACCGGTCTGTCTGTATACTTCCGGAACAACGCGGCAAGTGTATCTGCCTGCGCTCCCCTTTTATTGTCTACTTTGGCAATGACATAAGCATCTGCTTTCGATTCTCTGCATAAAAGCTCGATCATATGACTGTAATCCTTATCTGCAACGGCTGAAAAAAGGATTATCAGTGGATGGATTTCCCCTTCCGCCTCTCTTTGCAGCCGGATACTCTTTGTAAATTCACGGATTGCCGCAAGATTATGCGCCCCGTCAAAGATAACTCCGGGAAGAACCTCTTCCATTCTTCCCTGCCATTTAACAGATGCAACCACCTTCTGCCATTTGCAGATTTCTGCCTTGTCGCCAAATGTATATCTCATCGCCCGGATTGCAAGTGCTGCGTTCATCACCTGATAGATTCCGGTGCTGGCCACCTGCCATACGGTATTATTATCATACTCATCCAAAATAGAAAAAGCAATATGTTTGTCTGTAATTTCTTGAATTTTCAACGCATCTTTTTCCATTTTATACCACGGTGCTTCTACATTTTCGGCAGTTTCTTCTATAACCCGACTACTTCTTTCATCAGAGCCGTCAAAAAATACCGGTACGCCTTTTTTGATGATTCCGGCTTTTTCTCCCGCGATCTTTTCAATCGTATCTCCAAGGATCTCTGTGTGATCCAGTCCGATCGATGTGATCACGCTCAGGAACGGATGCTCGAAGGAATTAGTCGCATCCAGCCTTCCGCCAAGTCCTGTCTCCAGTACAATATACTCTGCATCATTCTCTTCAAATGCAAGCATACCCATTCCATACAGGAATTCAAAATAAGAAGGATGTTCCAGCCCTTCCTTTTCCAGTTCTTCTGCCACCTGCCGCACCTTTGCAAAAATCCGGCAGAAGGTATCATCGTCAATATCTTTTCCATTGATCCGGATCCGCTCGTTGAGCTTCACCAGATGTGGTGATGTAAAAAATCCAACACGCTTTCCCTCAAAAAGAAGAATCGCCTGCATATATGCGCAGACGCTTCCCTTTCCGTTCGTCCCTGCCACATGAAGAACCTTTCTTCCCTGGCAGGGATTCCCCAATCTTCTCATAAATTCACGGGTATGCAAAAGCGTATGCTTCTTTGTAAATTTTGGTATGTCCTCTATATATCGGACTACTTCTTCATACTTCACAATCTTTCCCGTCTTTCTTAAGCGGAACTCTACTGCTGCCCGCTCTTTTCTTCTTTATTATTCTGATCCTGCTGTTCTCCGGACTGTCCGGCATTTTCTGTCTTCTGCTGATCGCCGTCCGCCTTTGCAGAATTCTTCTGTTCTTTTACTTCATCTGTATATTCCAGGATTTTTCCATCCATGTAAATATATTCTCTTGAAGTCCTGAAGATGGTATTGCTTGATCCGACCTGGCTGACCGTAATGATGTCTCCATCCTTCAGCTTACTGTCCGGAAGTTCGATCCTTGTATTATTGAGGAAAGTAGATTCCTGCTTTTCATCATTGATGTAAACCTTGCTCCATTTAGTAAAGTTTGTTCCGTAGAGGCTGTAGGTCTCATCCAGATTTTCTACAAGATCCGTGAGCGTAACCTCCTTGATCCCCATCTGCATATGGCCTTCTGTGATCGGCGGCTTACCATTGTATACATACTGGTCTCCATACAGAATATCATACTGTAACAGCTCCAGATCCTTCAGATAATCCTTTGTCTGGCGTCTCTGCTGGTGATAGTTGAATACCGTACCGGAATGTAATCCCAGGCGGTCCATCACATCCGCCATGATCTGGTAGGACGGAATGTTCCGGTCCTCTTTCTGAAGTCCAAGATTGTCCCAGATCACATAATTTGTATTGTACAGATAACGGTTCTTCATATCCTTTGCTTCCAGTCCCATTGTCGGCAGATGGTCACCATAGAATACGATCACAGTCGGCTCACCGCGTTCTTCCATCATTTTTACCAGATTACCGGCAAACTGATCCATCTCATATACCTGGTTCACATAGTATTCCCAGGCATTGTTCTTCTCTTCTGTCGGTGCTCCTGTTACGGTGATCTTCGGGTTCTCAATCACCTTTTCTGTCGGATAATTTCCATGTCCCTGTACACTGACTGTAAATACAAAATCCTCCTGCTCGGTAGAGTCCAGAGCGTCTTTGATGTGCGTCAGAAGAATATCATCCTTCGACCATCCATTCTCTGTTGTCTGGAGAATATTCATAAACTCTTTACTTGTAAAGCTGTCAAAACCAATATTGTTAAATACCTTCGCACGGCTGTAGAAATTACCACCGTTGTTGTGAATCGCATGGGTTCCGTAACCGAATGCAGAAAATGCAGTTGCTGCACTTTCACATACCTGATTCTTAAGCTTTGTCTTATAAGGATACTCGCCCGGTCCGAAATAACGCAGGTTCATACCTGTCAGCACTTCAAATTCTGTATTGGCTGTTCCGGCTCCTACGGAAGGAACCTTAAAATATCCGGAAGAATAATTTTCAAACATCTTGCGCAGATTCGGAATCGGATCCTCTGACATCTGCAGATCCTCATATTCAATAGGATCAAAGAAAGATTCCAGCTGTACAAACAAGACATTCGGTCTCACACCATTGTCGGATGTGCTCTCTGTCATCTCTCCATTATCCGTGATCTTCTCGATCGTGTCTTTGTTATAATCATTCGGTTCTGAAATACCTGTATTAAAAAGGCTGGCCGAGAAACAATACGGAAGTCCGTAATCCTGATAAGCAAATGCGATATTTCCAAAGTAAGTAGAAATAATCCTCTTATCTACAGCAACATTTGTCAGTACAGAATATCCAAAAAACGCTGCAACAACAATAATCAGCATCGGAATCCTGTGCATCTTTCCTTCATACTGTCCGGCACGTCTCCACATGGCAACCAGCCAGATGAGTAGTGCCGGAACACCAATTCCCATCATCACAAGCTCTGCCACCGAGAAATAGTTTGTAAACAGTGACAGTCCTTCTGTAAATGTCTTTAGATCCTGTGCATTAAACGGCGTAACACGCTTTGCCAGCATCACTCCGTTGACAACACCCAGAAAAAGCCACAATGCACTGATGATCAGTCGTGTAAACACCCGGCGCCGCACCAGATAAGCGATTAAAAGTGTAACGAAAATCATTCCGGCATTGTACAAAAATACCAGCGGTGTTCCTGTCATATACTGCCAAGCTGCAATTGCAGAATGTCTGGACAGTGCTTCAATGATAAAGTTAATGATACAAGCCCACAGTGCCTGAAGCGGCAAAGAGAACCGGTTCATTATCTTATAGTACGGTGCCATCTTTTTTGCGAATTTGCTGTTTCGCCGCTTTTCAAGAATCTGCTGTCTTCGCTCATGCTGCTTTTTTAAATGCGCCTTTATATCTCCTGGCTTCATATTCTTCAGCTTCTGCCATTTTCCTTTCAGATCCGGTTTTTTCCACTGAATCTTTTTAAAATGAATTTCCTTCATCGTCTTTTAACCCCTTACGTGTTTCTGTACCGGCAGGCGCAGTTTATGCTGCATCTGCCGGTATATCCGGCTAAAAAAGAATATGCCTTAGTACTTTCCTGCAGTGATTATCTTCCTGCCTTTAAAGCCTCCAGACGTTCTTTCACCTGTTCCATCATCTGTGTATACTTTTCAAGCTTTGCTTTTTCTTCATCAACCTTTGCCTGTGGTGCTTTGCTGACGAATTTTTCATTTGAAAGCATTCCCTTTGCACGGTTGATTTCTTTTGTAAGCTTTTCTTCTTCTTTTGTCAGACGCTCGATTTCCTGTTCGAAGTCAATCAGCTCTTCCAGTGGTACATATACAGAAGCATCCGGTACTACGATCGATACGGCATCATCCGCAATACCTGCCTTATCAGCCTGGACAGCAAGTTCAGAAGCACTCATAAGCGGGCATGCGCATGTTGTCAGCTCTTCGAATCCTTCACAGAGCTTCTCATCTTCACATACTACATAAACCTTTGCTTTACGGCTCGGCGGTACATTCATTTCTGCCCGCGCATTTCTGACACCACGGATAACTTCTTTCATATGATCTGTTATATTTTCAGCGTCTGCATAGCACCAGTCTTCGCTAAACTGCGGCCAGTCTGACATCATCAGAGATTTTTCCTCCGGTACCAGTGCGCTGTAGATTTCTTCTGTTACAAATGGCATAAATGGATGTAACATCTTCAGTGCATTACCAAGAACCGTCTTCAGTGTCCAAAGTGCTGCATTGGCGCTCTTATAATTTTCATCAGAATGGTAGATCCTGTATTTTACAAGCTCGATGTACCAGTCACAGAATTCATCCCAGATAAAGTCATATACTTTCTGTACTGCAATACCCAGTTCAAATTTATCCATGTTCTCAGTTACATCTTTTGCAAGTGTATTTACCTTGGATAAAATCCATTTATCGGTTACTTCAAAGTCTGCCTCATCCGGTTTGGAAATTACCTTATCTTCCATGTTCATCATGATAAATCTGGATGCATTCCATACCTTATTGGCAAAGTTACGGCTGGATTCTACACGTTCGTTGTAGAAACGCATATCATTTCCTGGTGCATTTCCTGTGATCAGAGTCAGACGGAGTGCATCTGCACCGTACTCATCAATGACCTCCAGCGGATCGATACCATTTCCAAGAGATTTACTCATCTTACGTCCCTGGGAATCCCTTACCAGTCCATGGATCAGAACAGTATGGAACGGTGCTTTTCCAGTATGTGCATATCCGGAGAATACCATACGGATTACCCAGAAGAAAATAATATCATAACCGGTTACCAGTACATCTGTCGGATAGAAATACTTGAAGTCCTCTGTCTCTTCCGGCCATCCAAGTGTTGAGAACGGCCACAGTGCTGAACTGAACCAGGTATCCAGTGTATCTTCATCCTGTGTCAGATGTGTGCATCCGCAATGCGGGCATTTTTCCGGCATCTCACGTGCAACAACCACTTCTCCACATTCATCACAATAGTAGGCCGGAATTCTGTGTCCCCACCAGATCTGACGTGAAATACACCAGTCACGGATATTTTCCAGCCAGTTCAGGTAGATCTTACCAAAACGTTCCGGTACGAATTTTAATTCGCCGGTCTTGATCGCATTGATCGCCGGTTTGGCAAGCTCATCCATCTTAACAAACCACTGTGGTTTAATCATCGGTTCAACGGTTGTCTTACATCTGTCATGTGTTCCAACGTTGTGTACATGTTCTTCGATGCTTACAAGGTATCCTTCTTTTTCCAGATCTTCTACGATTGCTTTTCTTGCTTCGTAGCGATCCATTCCGGAATATCTTCCGTATCCTTCTACGATGGTAGCATCATCATTCAGGATGTTGATTTCCGGAAGATTATGTCTCTTTCCTACTTCAAAGTCATTCGGGTCATGTGCCGGTGTGATCTTAACCGCACCTGTTCCGAATTCTTTATCAACGTAAGCGTCTGCCACGATCGGAATTTCTCTTCCAACTAACGGAAGGATGACATTCTTTCCTACGATATCTTTGTACCTGTCATCGTCCGGGTGTACGGCGATTGCTGTATCTCCAAGCAGAGTTTCCGGACGTGTAGTTGCGATCTCAAGGAAACGTTCTGTTCCTACGATCGGGTACTTGATGTGCCAGAAATGTCCTGCCTGTTCCTCATGCTCAACTTCTGCGTCAGAAAGGGAAGTCTTACATACCGGACACCAGTTGATGATTCTGGAACCTTTGTAGATAAATCCTTTTTCGTGAAGACGAAGGAATACTTCTTTGACCGCATTCGAGCATCCTTCATCCATGGTGAAACGTTCTCTGTCCCAGTCACAGGATACACCAAGCTTTTTCAGCTGACCTTCGATGGTTCCTGCGTACTCTTCTTTCCACTGCCAGGTTCTCTTAAGGAATCCTTCTCTTCCGAGTTCTTTCTTATCAATTCCCTCTGCCTTTAACTGGTTTGTAACCTTTACTTCTGTTGAAATTGCAGCGTGGTCTGTTCCCGGGATCCACAGTGCATTATATCCCTGCATTCTCTTGTAACGGATCAGGATATCCTGAAGCGTATTATCGAGAGCATGTCCCATATGCAGCTTACCGGTGATATTCGGTGGCGGCATTACCGTTGTAAATGGTTTCTTACTTCTGTCAACTTCAGCGTGAAAATACTTTTCTTCACACCATTTTTCATAAAGTTTCGCTTCAATCTCTTTCGGATTGTAGGTCTTTTCAAGATTCTTACTCATTGTTTCCTCCTCTTATAAGTCCACCGCGCACTTTTGCTCTCTCTATAAAGAATAAAAAAAGCCCTTTACAATATGTAAAGGGCGTGTATAAACGCGGTACCACCTTTGTTCCACGAAATAAATCCATCTCGTATCTCTCACAGTTCTATAACGGAAACCACCCCGTGATATCCTACTCGCCCTTTTTCAGATACCCGGCTCCAAAGCTACCTTCTGCAACCACTTCCCGTAAACCGTCTCTCAGCCTGTGAACGGTTCTCTCTTCTTCGGACCAGTCTGCATACTCCTCTTTCTCATTGCCTTTTCCCATAACTATTGATAATCATAGTATTCAAAGTCCGATTTGTCAAGAAGTTCATGAAATCTTTAGAACTTCTTAAAGATTAAATTTTTCACTTAACTCAAAAAAGGCGAAATCCCTCTGAATAAGAAAGATCCCGCCCTAAATTCCTAAGCCTCGTCAATCGCTTTTCCGATATCGTGGCGCATATATTTGTTATCAAATTTAACCCATTCGGTTGCTTTGTAAGCATTGGCACGGGCCTCTTTGAGCGTTGCTCCTTTGGCTGTCACACCGAGGACACGTCCTCCGTTTGTCACGATCTGGTCTCCGTCGAATTTGGTTCCGGCATGGAAGCAATAGTATCCTTCATGCTTCTTGAACTCGTCAAGACCTGTGATCGGAAGTCCTTTTTCATAAGCGACCGGATAACCGTCAGATGCAAGTACCACACAGACTGCTGCATTGTCTTCAAACTGAAGATCTACCTGATCCAGTGTTCCGTCGATACAGGCTTCGATCACATCGATCAGATCATTCTTCATACGCGGAAGAACAACCTGTGCCTCAGGATCTCCGAATCTGGCATTGTATTCCAGAACCTTCGGTCCGTCTTCGGTAAGCATCAGTCCGAAGAAAATGATCCCCTTGAACTCTCTTCCCTCTGCTGCCATTGCATCTACCGTCTTCTGGTACACATATTTCCGGCAGAATTCGTCAACTTCTTTTGTATAGAAAGGGCTCGGTGAGAAAGTTCCCATACCACCGGTATTCAATCCCTGGTCTCCGTCTTTGGCTCTCTTGTGATCCTGCGCGCTTGTCATAGTCTTGATGGTCTTTCCATCTACAAAGGAAAGAACAGAAACCTCACGTCCTGTCATGAATTCTTCTACAACCATGGTATTACCGGATGCACCGAATTTCTTGTCCAGCATGATCTCTTTCACGCCGGCTTTTGCTTCTTCCAACGTATTACAGATCAGTACACCTTTTCCAAGTGCCAGACCATCTGCCTTCAGAACGATCGGAAATTTGGCTGTCTCCAGATAAGCCAGCGCTTCGTCTGCATTGTCAAAGTTCTCATATGCTGCGGTCGGGATGTCATATTTTTTCATCAGATCTTTTGAAAATGCCTTGCTTCCCTCCAGGATTGCTGCATTTTTTCTTGGTCCGAATGCGCGGATCCCGGCTTTTTCAAATTCATCTATAAGGCCGCCAACCAGCGGATCATCCATTCCTACGATTGCCAGATCGATCGCTTTTTCCTTTGCAAATGTAACCAGCTTGTCAAATTCCATCGCACCAATCGGTACACATTCTGCAAGCTCTGCAATCCCGGCATTTCCCGGTGCACAGTACATCTTCTCTACCTTGCTGCTCTTTGCTACACAATATGCAATTGCGTGTTCTCTTCCGCCACCGCCTACGATCAATACTTTCATTGGTGCTCCTCCTTCTCTAACGGGCAATTGACACTCTGCCATCTTTTACTGTTACTTTTCCATTTGCGATCAGGTCGATCGCATGTGGAAGGATCTTCCACTCCGCCTGCTCCATCACACGTCTCTGCAGAATCTCCGGTGTATCGCCTTCTTCTACTTCAACAGCCTTCTGGAGAATGATCGGACCGGTATCCGTTCCTTCGTCTACAAAATGTACGGTTGCTCCAACCACCTTTACCCCTCTGGCAAGTGCTGCCTCATGAACCTTCAGTCCATAATATCCCGTTCCGCAGAACGACGGAATCAGAGATGGATGGATATTGATGATCTTATTCCGGTATCTGCTGATCATTTCTTTCGGGATCACAACCAAAAATCCCGCCAGAACGATCAGATCCGGTTTCAGTTCGTCTACCTTTTCAAGAAAAACTTTGTTAAACTCTTCTCTTGTCTCAAAATCTTTCGGCGAAACGCACTGCGCCGGGATCTGATGATTCCCGGCTCTTGTGAGTGCATATGCGTTCTTATTATTGCTGATGACACCGACCAGCTCTGTATTGGTGATCGTGCCATTTTCCACTGCATCAATGATTGCCTGCAGATTGGTTCCGCCTCCGGATACAAGTACAGCAACTCTTAACATAAAGTAACTCCTTTTTCTCCTGCTTCTACATAACCAACCACAAATGCTTCATCTCCAGCTTCTTTCATTGCCTTAATTGTAGCATCTACATCCTTTTCATCGACAGCGACAACCATACCGATACCCATATTGAAGGTATTGTACATCATCTCTTCTGCAATGTTGCCAGTCTTTGCGATCAGGTTGAAGATTGCAGGGATTTGATAGCTGTCCTTCTTTACCACTGCACGGATTCCTTCCGGAAGCATTCTCGGAATATTTTCATAGAATCCACCGCCTGTGATATGGCTGCATCCTTTGACTCTTACACCGGCTTCTTTTACGTTCTTCAGTGCTTTTACATAAATTCTGGTCGGAGCAAGAAGTGCTTCGCCAAGTGTCTTTCCTAATTCATCATAGTATGTATTTAAGGATTCTTCTGTAATGTCGAATACCTTACGAACCAGTGAAAATCCATTGCTGTGAACCCCTGTAGACGGCATTGCAACAAGTACATCACCTGGCTTAATATCAGAACCGTCGATAATGTCTTTCTTATCTACAACTCCGACTGCAAAACCTGCAAGGTCGTAATCATTCTCCGGCATCAGTCCCGGATGTTCTGCTGTCTCTCCACCTACAAGTGCACATCCTGACTGCTTACAGCCCTCTGCCACACCGCTTACGATCGTAGCGATCTTTTCCGGGTAATTCTTGCCACAGGCAATATAATCCAGGAAGAATAACGGTTCTCCACCAGAGCATGCGATATCATTCACACACATGGCAACGGCATCAATACCGATCGTATCATGCTTGTCCATTACAAATGCAAGCTTCACCTTTGTTCCACATCCATCTGTTCCGGAAAGAAGTACTGGTTCTTCCATATTCTTGATTCCGCTTAGATCAAATGCACCTGCAAAACCGCCAAGTCCACCTAATACTTCCGGTCTCATGGTTTCTTTTACATGCTTTTTCATAAGTTCTACTGATTTATATCCTGCCTCGATATCTACGCCGGCTGTCTTATAATCCAACATTTTCTATATCCTCCTGGTATTTTCACTGACATCTGTATGCCTACATCTGCTTGATATATTCTTTGTGTCCGATTTTTTCAAGCTTTTCTGCTTTTTTCTGGACGGTTTCTTTCATTTCTGCAGTGTAATCCTTCAGTTTCTGAAGAAGCTCAGGATCTGAGGTTGCAAGAATCTTTGCAGCCAGAATTGCTGCGTTTGCTCCGCCGTCGATCGCAACTGTGGCAACCGGGATTCCAGGCGGCATCTGAACGATTGAATAGAGTGCGTCGACACCCTCCAGATTCTTCCCTGACATTGGGATTCCGATAACCGGCATCGGGAAGATTGCTGCACACATTCCAGGAAGATGTGCTGCCATACCTGCACCTGCAATAATTACTTTGAAGTCTTTTGCTTCTGCAGACTTCGCATATTCATAGAATACGTCAGGCTCACGGTGTGCCGAGATGATCGTCATCTCATAATCGATTCCAAACTTTTCCAGCATGTCAGCAGCTTTTCCCATTACTTTCATATCTGAGTCGCTGCCCATTACGATTCCAACTTTTGGCATAATGATCTCCTTTTCTTTTATCTATAAGTATTTTAATAAATAGCTAACCACTTATAAGTTATTTTACTAAGTCTGTTGCGGTATGTCAACCGTTACTTATCTGACCATTATTTAATTTTACTTATTGGTATTATTGAAAATCCATAACTAATACTAATTCAGAGGTTCATTGAGGATCTCTGTTCCCGGAAGAACAAACCGTCCATCACGGATAATTTCTGTCTCTGTTCCGTCTTTCGCCACTACAACAATGCTTCCCAGCTCATCATAAGGGATGGTGATATCGGTATGGCACTGGAAATATGCTTTCGACGGATCCTCTTTTCTCAAGATCGATATGCTGTTGTCTCTTGCAATAATCTCTTTTCCATCCGGATTGTAAACCTTTACATCCTCTGCCCAGCTATAGCAGGTATCCCCTACTGCAAAATGCGGTCCCGTCTTTTCAGCGATCAGAATCGTATATTTATCTGCAATATCATATTTCTTCGCAACCGCATAAGCTGTGGTATTGGTTCCGATCGCAAACTCGCCAATCGGAAGTGTCTGATGATTGTGCAGAATGTTATCGAAAATATATTTTTTATTTTCTTCTTCTGAATCAAAATTGGTGCAGGTATACTCTGTGATCTTTCCTTCTTTAAAACTGATCTTCAGATTGTAATACGGAAGTCCGTGAAGGAATACCTTGCTCACAAAAAGGGTACCTTCTGTTCCTTCCAGTACCGGGGAAGTGAACACCTCACCTACTGGGATATTGACATCGGCAACACAGTTTTCAAAGATCGTCTCTTTTGCCGGATCGGCAAGCGGATGAAGCATCACTTTCAGATCCGTCTGGTTTTCGCCTGAGCCTGTTACTTTTACATACTCTCCTTTATCCAGTGCATCGATCATTGTCTGCTGCACCTTCTGGTAAAGCTTGTAATCCAGAGTATTGATCTTGATCGTTTCATCAAAGATCTCATGATACTGCTCTCCGATTTCCGGAACCGGCCAGGAAATGATCGTAAAACTTCTCTCATCTCCCGGAAGATATTCATTGGTCAGACGTCCGGCCCTTCCATTCATCGCAACCAGAAGTTCTTCCTGCTTTTCGCTTAATTTAACTGCCTCTGGTTTAGCCTGCGGAACAAAAGTCTTTTCTCCGAAAATGTCGATCACTGCCGGTCCTGCATAGCCTGCTGCAATCTCTTTATTCTGCTCGTAAGTGGTACGCATCACTTCCAGCTTTCGCTCTACATACTGTTTATCCATCACAAGCCCGATATCATCTCTGTGGTCATAGACATACTGCTTGTTGCCGGAAATATTGAAAAATCCGATCTGGCTGTTGCGTCCTCTTGTGATCACGCTGTGACTTGTCCGGAAAATACTCGGCTTTAATCCCATTTTGGCAAAATTCTCAATGGCTTTTTTTACGATCCGTTCAAATCCCATTGCATAGTAAATGTTGACTACAGATTTTTTTGACAGGTCTTTTCCGGTATTTACAAAACCAATCCTGTATCCTTCACTGAAGGTATCTGCCATCTTATCAATCTTCTCCTGTGAAAGTGAATTTAAGTATGCGGCTGTCTCTCTTTCATTTACCCCCACATATTCTCCCATACGGTAGAGATAACGCAGATCGGAAAGATCTTCATTCATGATCATATTCACAATGAAGCATCCTCTTTCCGGATCGATCTGGTCTTTGATGCGGTCTGCCGCAAATACATCGCAGTAATCACTTGCATACCAGTAAAAGATTTCCTTCAGGCTTTCCGGCTGCGGCTGCTTTTCTTCTTCAAATTTGTTGTAAATTTCAATCAAAAGCTCTGCTCCGATCACAACATACTCCATACGCTGTTCCTGAACATAAGAAATGCCTCCGCGGATCTCGGTGTAAACCGCAGACAAAAAGCTTCCCAGTTCTCCTCCCAGCACCGAAACCGCATAAGCCGGATTTGCATAAGATTTCTCATAGTTTGCTTCCAATTCGTCTGCATAAAGATCCTTCATCTCTTCCTGCAGCTCTTCTTCTGACATCTCTTTCTGCTTTCCGCTTTCCACATTCTGTTTCAGCTCATCAAGCTTTAAAATAAACCGAGCCACATGCTGGAAATACTCCCGATATGGCTCTGCTACTGTTTTTTCTTCTATTATTGCTTTCATTCTGTCAATTGCCAGATTATATCTTTCTTCCATTTATACACATCCTCTTATAAATACTAAGATCAGGGCAAGTAAAATAAGTCCGTTTACAACGATTCCGATCTTGCAGGTCAGATAATTTTTATCTCTTTCTTTAAATCCTTTTACACCAGTTACAATACCGATGCAGGCAAGAATCATATTGAAAACCCCAAAGCTTCCTACCATCGCTGCTGATTTCCCTTTATTCAAAAATGCCATTACAATCAATCCCGCTATCACTGCCGTAACAAGTACTGCCATCACACAGGACCAGATTCCCTTGCGGGAATGCTTTCTTTTTATCTGACCATACTTCCGGTTTCTTTTATTTCTATCTCTTTCACGTGCTCTTTTTTTATCTCTCCTGCTTCGCATCGTGCCATCTCCTTATCATATTACAAATCGCGAAGACGATATACCCGATCACACCGCCAAGGGTGTTGAGCAGCATATCATCCACATCAAAACTCCCCACTCTTGTTACCAGCTGAAAGCACTCCACAAAGAAGCTCACTCCAAAACTGTAGAAAAGGGTAAGAAAAAAGCTGCGATACCGGCTTGCCATCGGCATAAAAAATCCAAATGGTATGAAAATCAGGACATTTCCGAACAGATTTGCATAAGATACCCATCCCAAAACATCTCGATACAGCCAAAATCTTTTTATTTCACAGAAAAGAACCAGGTTATAATGATATTCCCCGGTTCCTTCCCGTCCATACCAGTCAGAAAAAATCAGAAAGTAAAATAAAAATCCAATATACAGGACAAATAAAATCTTCCCAAGAACCCGAAGTCTTTTTCTGTTCTTTGCTTTCAACTTAAAGCGCCCTTCCTAAAATGTCAGTCCCTTTTTCGCACCAAGCAGCTTTCCACCGCTGACAAGCAAAATGATTCCGGTTGTCACACCAACAACAATAGAAATAATTCCGATCGCAATATTGGCACCGCCGGCAAGTCCCATCACCTTATATGTCTTTTCTGTCACTGTAACTCCTCCTTATTTTGCACCATACTGCTCATAGTATGCGTCGATTGCAGCCTTGATCTTGTCATCGATAACAATTTCACCATTGCATGGTTTGTTGTACAGATGCTCTACTACATCCTTCATGGTTACGATTGCATTAGTTTCAAATCCGTAAAGATCCTTTACTTCATCGAGTGCGCATTTCACACCGCCTTTTCCTACTTCCATACGGTCAAGGGATACCATCAGTCCAACAATTGTTACATCAGCGGCTCCTCTTACCTTCGGTACAGTCTCTTCCATGGATTTGCCGGATGTGGTAACATCTTCGATCATAACCACGCGGTCTCCGTCCTGAAGCTTGCTTCCGAGGAAGCTTCCCTTATCTGCTCCGTGATCTTTTTCTTCTTTACGGTCTGAGCAGTAACGGATCTCTTTTCCGTATAATTCACTGTAAGCGATCGCGGTTACAACTCCAAGCGGGATTCCTTTGTAAGCAGGTCCAAATAATACATCAAAATCATCCCCGTATTTGTCATGGATTGCTTTTGCGTAATATTCACCGAGTCTTTTGAGCTGTGATCCTGTCACATAAGCTCCTGCATTCATGAAGAACGGAGACTTTCTTCCGCTTTTCAGTGTAAATTCTCCAAATTTAAGCACGTGGCTTTCTACCATAAAATCAATAAATTCCTGTTTGTAGCTTTCCATTTTATTTATCCTCCATCTCTTATATGTTCTTTATTTTACAATTCCAACCATATCTTTCACAGACTCAAAGCCATTCTTCTTCATGTAGGCTTCAATTCCATCGATCACTTCCATCGTCACTGCCGGATTGTGAAAGTTGGCTGTTCCTACGGATACGGCACTTGCTCCTGCAAGAAGGAACTCGATCGCATCTTCTGCGCAGGAAATACCGCCCATCCCGATGATTGGGATGTTCACTGCCTGTGCTACCTGATATACCATGCGGACAGCAATCGGTTTGACGATCGGTCCTGATACACCTCCGGTCTTATTTGCCACTGCAAATGTCTTGCGATTGATATCAATCTTCATACCGGTCAGTGTATTGATCAGGGAAACTGCGTCCGCACCGCCTGCTTCTGCCGCTTTTGCTATCTCAGTAATATCGGTTACATTCGGTGTCAGCTTCATGATGATCGGCTGCTTTGCGATCTTCTTGATCTGTCCGGTCAGCTCTTCTACATGCTTTGCATCCTGTCCGAAAGCAAGGAATCCTGCATTGACATTTGGGCAGGAAATGTTGATTTCCATCATATCGATCGGTTCATCCGCAAGGCGTTCTACCACTTCAAGATACTCTTCCGGTGCATGTCCGCAGACATTCACAATGATCTTGGTATCATAGTTTTTCAGATACGGAATATCTCTTTTACAGAACAGATCGATTCCCGGATTCTGAAGTCCTATGGCGTTCATCATTCCGCCGTAAACCTCGGCTACACGCGGAGTCGGATTGCCCGGCCACGGTACATTTGCCACACCTTTTGTTGTCACAGCTCCAAGCTTGTTCAGATCTACAAATTCAGAAAACTCTTCTCCTGATCCGAAGGTTCCTGATGCCACTGTTACCGGATTCTTCCATTCTACTCCGGCAATATTTACACGCATATCCATTAGATTTCCACCTCCGTAGAAAGAAATACCGGTCCGTCTTTACAGATACGTTTGTTGTGCACATTGCTGTGCGCATCCTTTTCCTTTGACTTGCACACGCACGCAAGACAGGCACCGATTCCACATGCCATTCTCTCTTCCAGAGAAATATAGCATTCGATTCCGTTTGTTTCTGCATACTGTTTGATCGCACGAAGCATCGGAGTTGGTCCACAGGCATAGATCATATCTGCTTCCAGCGCATTCTCACGGATTGCATCCATGACATTTCCTTTTGTTCCGACACTGCCATCTTCGGTTGAAATATAAAGCTCTCCTGCCTGTTCAAATTCTTCTTTCAGGAAGGTATGTGCATCACGGTATCCAACCACAATCTGCTTTTTTTCACATTCCATCTGTTTTGCAAGCTCCAGGATCGGCGGCACACCGATTCCTCCTCCCATCAGAAATACCTTCTTTCCTTCGGCCTTCTCAAATGGGAATCCATTACCAAGTGGTCCGATCACCGGAATTGTATCTCCTGCCTTCATCTGTGAAAATTCTTCTGTTCCGGTTTTTTCCCCTGTTACACGGTAAACCACACGAAGTTTTCCACCTTCTTTATCGATCTCACAGATACTGATCGGGCGTGGAAGAAGCTTGCTTCCATCATTGGTATACATGGAAATAAACTGCCCCGGTCTTGCACTCCCTGCTGCTTCTGTCTGGATCCACATACTGAAGATTCCATCAGCAAGCTGCTCCTGCGATACAACCTTTGCCTGTTCTTTTTTCTTTGTAGTCATCTTCTATTCTCCTATAATCCGGATTTGCCGGTATGTCAGAAGCTTCTGTCACACCGGCTCATTCTTTTCTCTTATCTGTTCTCAAGCGCGCCTTTGATATCTGCTACCATGGCTTCTACTGCTGCACGGGATGCATCTCCAAAGTTCTCTGCACCGTATTTTGCATAAGCTTCCTGCTTATATGCTGCAATGATTCCTCTGGATGAGTTTACGATTGCTCCAAGTCCATCTTCATTGAAGAAATGAACCAGATCTTTTCCTTTTCCACCTTGTGCACCGTATCCCGGAACCAGAATGTAGGATTTCGGCATTACTTTACGAAGGACTTTTCCCATCTCCGGATAAGTAGCTCCCACAACTGCTCCGATGTAGCTATAATCATCACCCATGCAGTCTGCTCCCCACTCGGCAACCTTTTCTCCGACCAGTTCGTAAAGCGGACGACCATTGATCAGCCGATCCTGGAATTCTCCACTGGATGGATTGGATGTCTTAACAAGGATAAAAAGACCTTTCTTCTCTTCTTTACATACTTCGATAAATGGCTTTACTCCGTCAGATCCAAGATACGGATTCACAGTAGCGAAATCTTCATCGAACGGTACATAGGATTTGCTTCCTACCTGAACTCTTCCAAGATGTCCAACAGCATATGCTGCTGAAGTAGAACCGATATCACCTCTCTTGATATCTCCGATAACAACAAGTCCCTTTTCTTTACAGTAGTCTACCGTCTTCTTGAATGCCTGAAGTCCCGGAATTCCAAACTGTTCGTACATAGCGATCTGCGGTTTAACTGCCGGGATCAGATCATAAGTCTTATCCACGATCTCTTTGTTGAACTGCCAGATAGCTTCTGCTGCTCCTTCCAAAGTCTCGCCATACTCTGCAAATGCCTTTTTCTGTACCTGCTCTGGTACATAGGAAAGCATCGGATCCAGTCCGACAACGATAGGTGCTCCTGTTTTTTTAATGTTAGCGACTAATTTGTTAATCATCTTATTCCCTCCAGTTTTCTATTTATATTTTTGCTGTAACAGAAAGTATTGTCCTTTTGTTACCTGAAAAAAAATATTCTTTACTTATGATATCATATTAAAAACTAAAAGGGAATGCCGTTTTCGGCATTCCCTCCGGATTTCTGTTATTGATTGATTTTATTTCTCACCTGTTCCAATGCTGCATCAAGCTGATTATCTGCATTCGGATTATTCTCATCCCGCTGATATTCAACTTCTACGTCCGGCGTAATTCCTTTTTTGTGAATATTTCTTCCATTCGGAGTATAGTACTCAGCCATTGTCAGCTTCACACAGGTTCCGTCTCCAAGATCAAAAATCTGCTGAACGATTCCTTTTCCGTAAGTTGTTGTTCCCACGATCGATCCAAGTCCGTAGTCCTGGATCGCTCCTGCAAAAATCTCGGAAGCACTTGCACTGTTGCCGTCAACAACAACCGACATCGGCTTCGTAAACTGGTGTTCATCATCCGATGAGATCACCTCTTCGTGACCACTCTTGTCTTTTGTTGACACGATCGTACCTTTTGGCAGTAACAGATCCAGCATCTGTGTGACTGTCGCAAGATTGCCTCCCGGATTCGCCCGAAGATCAACCACAAGTCCTTTCATCCCCTGGTCCTCCAGACTGCCGAGTGCACTCTTGAACTGCTCATAGGTCACACTGTCAAATTCCGTAACCCGGATATAACCGATCTGGTCATCCTTCATTTCAGACTTGACTGTCTCCACCTGGATTTTTCTCCGGGTAACCGTCATTGTCACTTCCTTCGCATCATCCCCACGCAGGACTGTGATATCAACAGTCGTATTCTCTACACCGCGGATCAGCTGTACAACATCGGAAAGATCCGTTCCACTTACGTCCTTATCTCCAACCTTATACAGAATATCATTTACCTGGATACCTGCTTCGTTCGCCGGGCTGTTCTCATAAACCTGAACTGCAGTGATCACCTTAGTTTCCTGATTCTGCGAAAAAACAACTCCGATTCCCGAATACTCTCCCGAAGTTGATTCCTGCAGGGATCTGGTCTGTTCTTCATCATAATATACAGAATACGGATCTCCCAGTGCATTAATGTATCCACTGTAAAGTCCGTTCTCCAGATCTTCTTCTTTCAAATCATCTGTATAAAGATAATTTTCATCAATCAGCTTTTTCAGTTTATTCAGTTTTTTCTCTTCCTGCGCATTTACGACCTTTTCCTGACTGGTCCCAAGGTCTACACCTGCGACATTCATAATTCCAAGTGCCGCAGCACCTACCATAAACATGGCGAGGGCGCCTGCAAGCGCCCCCTTCCAAAAATTCTTTTTATTATTTTCCATCATTTACTCTTTCATACCTGTTATGTATTATCTTACAGATAGTTCAGTGGATTGACCGGTACACCACCTACATGAACTTCAAAGTGAAGATGTGGTCCTGTGGAAATTCCGGTCGTACCGACATTTCCGATCACCTGACCTCTTGCCACCGTCTGTCCCACGCTAACATTCATCGAACTCAGATGCTGATACCATGTCTGCATTCCATTACCGTGATTGATTACGATGTAATTTCCACGTGCACTATTGTACTGTGCGGTAATAACAGTTCCAGAATCAGCCGCATAAACTGCTGCTCCGTATCCTGCACCATAATCGATTCCGTCATGACCGGTTGTTGCACCTGCAGTCGGTGCCACACGTCCGCCAAAGCCACTGGTAATCGCTGCTCCCGGTACCGGATGTGTAAGTGATCCGGTTCCCGTTGCACTTGCATTGCTGCTTGTATTGCCTGAACTACTTGTGCCTGACGAAGCTGATGCCTGAGCTGCCGCCGCTGCCTGTGCAGCCTGAGCGGCTGCCGTTGCTTCTGCTTCTTTTCTGCGGGCTTCTGCCGCCTCTGCTTCTGCAATCAGCTGCTTCAGCTTGTCAGCATTACTACTGATCTCAGATGTCAGGTTATTGATCTGAATGTTCTTATCAGCAAGAAGCTTTTCTACATTTGCCTGTTCTCCCGCAAGTTCATCCTGCAGGCTTTCCAGCTCTGCATACTCTTTTTTAAGTGCATTTTCTCTGTTCTCGACATCTTTTCTTGTATCTTCGTATTCTACAAGAAGTTCACGGTCGCATTTGGAAATCTTGTTGATGTATTCTGCTTTGTTCAGCAGATCTGCAATACTGTTAGCTTCCATCAGGATCTCCAGGAATTCATTGCTCCCGTTCTCATACATATACTTGATACGTAGCTTCATTGTCTGGTACTGGTCATCTTCGTTGGCTTTCGCAGTTACCAGCTCTGTCTCTGCATCATTGATCTCCGTCTCTTTTGCAGTCAGATCTGACTGTGTCTTCTCCATCTTTGATACAATGGAATCCAGTTCAGAAGAAAGTTCCGACTTCTCCGCCTCAGCCGTATTCTTCTGCTGTTCCAGCTCCTGCTGCTTCTTTTTCGCATCCGAAATATCATCAGCCTGTGCCGGAATTACCATACTGAAGCAAAGCGTAAACGTCAGTAACGCCCCAAGTATCTTTTTCCCTCTTATCATATTCGTCTCCCTTAAATATTATGCGACTAGACTCTTAAGTGCTTTCTAATCGTAAAGAAACTTCCCACAAAACCAATTCCGATTCCCAGTAAAAGTCCGACCGGAAGCAGTGTCTTGTATACCTGCCCCACCGGAAGGAAATCCAGAATATTATTCAGCAGACTGAATTTTGTAAGAATATAAGTAATTGCTTTATTATAAAGTACATAAAGGATACCAAGCGGAATCGCCGCACCGACAAGACCGATCAGGATACCTTCAATGATAAACGGTGCCCGTACAAAACCATCCTTCGCACCGATATATTTCATGATTGCAATCTCTTCCCTTCGGACAGTAATACCCATTGTGACCGTATTGCTGATCAGGAAAATGGATACTGCCAGAAGAATCGCAATGATAACAACCGATACATACCATACCAGCTTGTTCACACTGTTCAGTGTATTGGCTACGGTATCTGATTTGTTAACCTTGCGAACCCCGTCAAGGCTTTCCGCAAAAGAAACCAGCTTCTTCTGTGAAGCCACATCTGTCATATATACTTCATAGTTGTCAGATCCTGCCAGAGGGTTATCATTTTTAAATCCTTCTGCAAGGTCACTTGATTCGCCAAAATACTGATCTTTAAATGTCTCCCATGCTTCATCCGCAGACACATACTTGATCTCTTTTACACCATCCTGCTTTTTAAGCTGTGCGCCAATATTATCAATCTGCTCCTGCGTTGCATCATCATTAAAAAATACAGTGATTGCCACGCCTTCTTCTGCTTTGTGTACAATATACTGGAAGTTCATAATAATTGAGAAAAACAGTCCGAACACAAAGATACATGCAGCCATAGTTGCAACAGATGCCAGTGAAAACATCTTATTTCTTCCAATATTCTTAACTCCCTGTTTCACGGAGTATCCAACTGTACTAATCCTCATGCTTATACCCACCTTCTTGTTCGTCGCTGACAATGACACCCTTCTTCATCGTAATAACGCGCTTTTTCATCTCGTTTACAATTTCCTGGTTGTGAGTAACTACCAGAACTGTAGTTCCTCTCTCGTTCGCTTCTTCAAGAAGTTTCATGATCTCCCATGAGTTGGTTGGATCCAGGTTTCCTGTCGGTTCGTCAGCCAGCAAAATGGCAGGCTCATTTACAACAGCTCTGGCAATTGCAACTCTCTGCTGTTCCCCACCGGACAATTCCTTCGGGAACGCTTTGTACTTCTGTGCCAGTCCGACAAGTGACAGAGCCGCCGGCACTTTCTTTTTGATGACACGGGTTGATTTTTCTGTAACCCGCTGTGCAAATGCAATATTCTCATAAATATTGCGGTCTTTCAGAAGTCTGAAATCCTGGAATACAACGCCGATTCCTCTTCTGTACTGCGGAATCTGGCGATGTTTCATACGATTCAGATTCTGACCGTTGACAATAATCGTACCTGACGTTGGTTCGATCTCCTTCATCAGAAGACGTATCAACGTGGACTTTCCGGAACCGCTGTCTCCAACTACGAATACGAACTCTCCCTGTTCGATCCGAAGGTTGATACCATTGAGTGCAGCAATACCCTTCGAGTATTCCTTGGTAACTTCTTTAAGTTCTATCATATGCTCCTCCTAATTATCCATACTCCGATATAACTTAATACTCCAGTGTTTCCATGTATTTCATATATTTGACTACCATCAGCGCGATCTTAAATGTGATTGCGTCTTCAAATACGCGCAGATCCAGTCCTGTGCTCTTCTGCAGTTTGTCAAGACGGTACACCAGTGTATTTCTGTGAATATACAGCTGTCTTGATGTCTCGGAAACATTCAGGCTGTTCTCAAAGAACTTATTGATGGTCGTGAGCGTCTCTTCATCAAATTCGTCCGGAGATTTCCCCTCAAAAATTTCGCGGATAAACATCTTGCAGAGCGGAATTGGGAGCTGATAGATCAGTCGTCCGATTCCAAGCGCACTATATGCAATAACTTCCTTCTCGTCGAAGAAGATCTTTCCTACATCGAGCGCAAGCTTCGCTTCTTTGTAAGACTTAGATACTTCTTTGATGTCATTGACGATCGTACCATATGCGATACGGACATTCTCTTCTCCTTCTGCTTTCAGAAGATCAAGAATCTCATGCGCAGTCTTGTCCATTTCCGGATATCCATCGCCAGGACCTAATTCTTTTACTACGATGATGTTCTTCTCATCAACAGCTGTAATAAAGTCCTTGCCCTTTCCACCCAGAACAGAACGGAGACTGTCAAGCGCACTGACATCTCTCTCCCGAGAAGTCTCAACTATAAAGATATCACGTTTTACCTCTGTGTCAATATGTAATTTTTTGGCGCGATTATAAATATCCACCAGAAGAAGGTTGTCAAGAAGGAGGTTTTTGATGAAATTATCCTTGTCAAAACGCTCCTTATATGCTACCAGAAGATTCTGGATCTGGAAGGCTGCAATCTTGCCAACCATATAAACATCTTCACTGCCGCCATTGGCGATCAGAATGTACTCCAGCTGGTGTTCATCATAAATTTTGAAAAACTGATACCCCTGAATCACCTGACTTTCTGCCGGAGATTCTACAAACGAAAGAACGGCATTCTCATAATCTCCAGGCTCCGGAAATGTTGTCGCCAAAGTCTTTCCATCTGTATCCATCACTCCAAGATCAATCCTTGTAATTGATTTCAACCCTTCAATCGTATTCTGCAGTATCTGATTTGATATCATATTCTCTCTCCTCCATCCTCCGTGGTTCTATACACTTTGTACAATCTTCATCCCCCGCAACTGTGGACTTAGCCATATACATATAATACTTTAATACATATTACCAAAAAAATAAAGAGGAAATCACATTTTTTTATGCATTTCCTCAATTGAGTTTATTATAAAATTTATTCTATCAAAAAAGATTTTTTGATTTTTTTTATTATTTTCAGTCTTTTGTCGCTTCAATTATACTTCTTTTCTTTTTTGCTCTTTTTTGATCTCCCGTTTTAAAATCCTTTTACCGATAAAATTTTTCAGGTGATCTGCCCAGTTCTCACCATTTGCAAAGGAAGCAATACTATGTCCTGTTCCAAACCACATTCTGGTATTCAGCTGCTCTTTGCACCGGTAAACAAACTGTTCCTGCCAAGGGAAATCCATGCTGGCAATCACACAGTCTACTTCTCCGCCGTTGACCAGATTGGTGATCCTGTCATCCTCACTTTCGTCTGCCGGTACTGCTTTCATACCGACAACCTGAATCCCACTGTATGCCTCATGCAGATAGCCCTGCAGTCTGTCTCCTTCTTCCTCAGATCCTGCCAGTATAAATATCTTACAGCGGTTCTTATGAAAATAATGGAATACCATCTTCAGCATCGTCTGATCCTCCATCTCCTGGATCCGCTTTCTATCTGTGATCTTTGCAGCTTCAAGAATCGCCATATCTCCCGGAAGCAGAAGATCCAGTTTCTCCAGCTCTTCTTTCATACCGTCAAGCTGTGTCGCTCTCATCAGGGTATCCACCGTAACAATATCTACTGTGTTAAGTTCTTCTGTCTGCATATATTCTGCAATGATCTTCATCGCATCTTTTGCCGTACAGTTATCAAGCTGTACGTCCAGTACGTTCATTTTTTCATTCATTTGCCTCACCCGTTCCATTTTCTCGGTTTTTGCGGTCAAGCGATTATATCAAACATACAGTGCTTTTTCAACAAACGTTGCAAAATATTCACATTTTTTAAAATTTGTAATATTATTGTAAATTCCCAGTCTCATTCTTCCTGGATTTTTTTGAAATGATTCCTCCGATCCGCCCGGTTTCTTTTGATGACAGACTCTTCCAGCCATCTTCCAGAACCTTATCGAGAAGTCCAAGCTCCTCCGCAATCTCGTATTTTACCCGCTCACTTGTTTCCAGATTGGGGATATCTTCGCGTCTGATTTTCTTTGTCTTTGTGCTTTTCATACCTTTCAACTCCTTTTTCAGAGTGTTTCCCCAATTACGGATTTTATACATTTATACCTGATTATTATAAAAGAAGCCGAAAACATTACTTCCGACTTCTTCTCCTTCTGCCTTTTCTTTATCGGCAAAGCTCTCTTATTTTTTATTCCGGATCCGGAATGATAACTGCTGCAACAAAATAGGCAACCACAGCAGTCCCACAGCTTACGCAAGCCAGCAAAACACCTACAAGCCGGATCAATGTAGGATCGATATTAAAATATTCTCCAAGGCCTCCACATACACCGCAGATCTTACGGTTTGTTACGGATCTGTATAATCTTTTCTGTTCCATAAAAATTCCTCCTAAAAGTTTCTCCTATTTTTGTGTTTCTTCTATTATATATGTGTTTCATCTGATACATTTTTCTGTCTATGTTAATTCTAATGGAAACGGATCTCCACGCTGCCTGCTCCGTTCGATATCTCAATCGTGCGTTTACTGCCATTATCGATTGACTTCTCTGCGCTTAAGCCGCCAAGATCTATATCTTCTCCAATTTCTACCGAACCGGCACTGCTATCCAGTTCATAATTATAATCCTCCACTTTTCCTTCCAGATTCAGTGTGACGCTTCCAGCACCACAGTCAATGTCCACTTCTTTTTCCACTGTTCCATAAAAATCCAGACTTCCGGCACCTGTTTCTACATCTAACTCCTCTATATCTGCATTTTTTATTGTACAGCCTGATGCCCCGCTTTCAATCTTAAGGCTTTTCGCATTTAGTCCATCGATCTCTGCTGTTACTGCACCATATTCCATGTCCACCTGATCGAACTTGTAATCTCTTGGAAGATAGATCACAAGTGTTCCCTTTACGTTTCTCACATTTTTGAAATCGAAACTGCTGCGCATTTTCATTGTTATTTCCAGAGTTTTCCTGTCATCGGACAGTCTTTTCTGCACTGCATTTTCCGTTTTCATTCTGGAATCATCCACATGGATCTTATCATCCGTCCCTGTCTTGATCTGTACCTCACTTGCACCGATATCAAGCTTCAGATTCTCTACGCTTGAAAATGTCTCCCCTGATACAACATTTTCTGTCTCTTCCGGCTCATCATCGTCGTCATCATCATCCCAATCTTCCTCGAAAGAAACGTAATCCTTTCTTATAATACCAATTCCATTCGGATATGCTTTTTCAAACTGTGAAAATGTGACTCCAAGACATAACGCAATGATACAAAATACAACTCCTGCCCCTGTCAGGCTTATAATAACTGTCCAGAAAATCTTCCATCCTTTTTTCATCTGCATTCACCTCTCTTTTTCTGAAATGGTCTGCGACAAAGATTTACAAGTCCACGGAACATCATTGGAATCAGTTTGATGCATCCCCATCCGATCAATACTGTCAATACTGTCCCAAGTGCCAGCAGCAGGCAGCCGACACCAAGCATTCCCATTCCAAGAGCCGGGGAATAAAACAGCTGACCAAATCCGTGAATCCCCAACAGAATCCCTACGGCTGCGGTTGCAACTGCTGCCACCCAGATTGCTATTGCTGATATTGCAAGTGCGACCAGAACTCCAAATGCCGCCAAAAGAAGACCAAGTGCTGTCGGAACTACAATTGGAAGTCCAATCACAAGGATACAGATGATCAGAATGATCTTGCCGGCACTGGATTTCTTCCGTGGCATTTCTGTTGTCTGACCTGCACCATATCCCTGATTTCCCGCATATGTATATCCCTGATTAGAATTGGCTGTATAAGAATACTGTCTTTCTGAAAATGGATTCCTGTCATTCTGTGACTGGCTTTCTCCATATGTCTCCGAATAGCTGTCTTTATAATAGTCATCTCTTCCTGCCGGGTACTCACTGCTGTCAAAACGCCTGTCCTGATATCCTCGCTCTCCGTACTCTCCATAACTTTCCGCCTCATCGGTATTGCCATTTATCCCGGCACGGATCGTTTCTGCAAGCTTTGCAGGACTTCCCAGCTCTTCGATTACTTTTTCTTCATTCTCGCTTCCGGCGTCATCAAAATAATCATTGTAATACTGCATTGCTTCTTCTCTTTCTTCTTTCGAAATTCCATGAAGCAGTGCATCTAATTCCCTCATATACTCTGTACGGTTCATTCGGCTGCACCTCCCTCGAACATCTCTGTAATCTTCCTTGTGTAGTTCTTCCATTCGACTTTATACAAATTAAGCTGTGCCATTCCTTTTTCTGTAACTTTATAGTATCTGCGGTTTCTTCCGTCAAACTGCATATCATAGACCTCCAGACATTCATCTTTCTGAAGTCTTCTCAGTACCGGATACATTGTTGACTCTGATACATTCAGAACTTTCCGGACATCCTGGGTAATCTTATATCCATAGGTTCCTTCCTGCTCCCGCGACACAACAGCAAGCACGATCGCATCAAGGAGGGCAGCTCCGGTGTTAAATACCATATGATTCACATCCTTTTATTGTTTGTTATATTGTTTTGTTAAGCATATTATACGTTATATAATATAGTGAGTCAATATAGTATTGTATAAGACTTTCTGAAGATTTCCTAAAGAAATGGGTGGGAGACGGATGGTGGGAGGGAGGTTGTGACAGCTTGCGGATAGAAATAAAATCCACCGCTTCCCACGGGGCGAAGGCATTCCGATGAGCCTCTGAATGCGAACATTGTGTCAGCAATGGCTTCCACAATGTTTGAGTCTCATCTCCATTGCCCCTCAAGGGAAGTGGTGGACTTTATTTCTATCTGCAAGCCGCTCAAGGTTATTGAATGACCAGCCATCCGCTTGGGCGGGCTGCCAGGGCTGATGCTGGGGCGAAATTTGAAGGATTGCGAAAGGAGGGGACGGGGCGACTGCAAAATTTGGAGAAGGGAAATTATATAAAGAGGCGCAGCGCCCCTGGGTGGATAGTTTCGTTTGGTATTATGTTTTGGATAAAGGGGACGCACAGCGCCTGTAAGGCGACTGTGCTGGGGAATCAAATATTTTAAATATTTGGGTAAAGAAAAAATGGGATTATTATTTGAATGATTAGAATAATAGGGATTCCTAATTTGAATTTCAGGTGGCGGGTTTTGTGGTGGTAGTGTTTCATGGCGAGGAGGGCGGCGGGGGAGCCGCCCAGAAGGGCCAGGAGGATGAGGGTTCGTTCGGGAATTCGCCATTTGTTTTGGCGGGCTTTGGTTTTATCGGCGGCGTAGGTGAAGTAGGTGATGATGTTGATCAATAGCAGGTATGCCAGGAGTATTATTTTAATCATTTTTGTAGCCCTCCAGGTGGATTTCTTTGCAAAGGGTGAAGGAGTAGATGATCTGTTCTTTTACTTTTTTCCGGGTGATCTGTTCGAGGGCTTTGGTGTAAAGGCGGAGCTGTTCCTGGTAGCGGTCTTTTAGTTCTGCTTCGGTTTGTACACGGTCGGTTTTATAATCGAGTACGATGATTTCTCCGTCTTCTTCAAAGTAAGCATCAATAATTCCCTGGATCAGTACCATTTCACCCTTTTTCTGATCCGGATAAAATTCTTTTGCATCTACACCGAGAACAAACGGCTGCTCGCGGTAAAGTGTTTTTGCCCTGGCTGCATTTTGCATTCTTTTTCCGACATTCGTATTAAGAAACTCCATAATTTCTTTTTTTTGAATACACCCGGCTGTTCCCGCATCCAGGTATCCTTCGTTTTTCAGATTCTCTATGTTTTCCCGCAGTAAATCCATCGTATATATTTTCGTAAAATCAAGAAGCTCCATTACTTTATGATAAGCTGTTCCTTTTGTTGTTCCTTTTACCTCTTCTTCCTCTTTCATAAAATTCGGAAGGATTGGAACAATCTCCTCTTCCGGAATCAGTATTTCTCCATCTTCTTCTTCCGAAGCTGCCGCATATTTTTTCAGCTCTGACACGGTGTACTTCATTTTCATCTGATCTTCACCCTGATACGGATATCTGTAGGAAAATGCTTCCTCGATTTTTGCCCGAAAACGTTCATCCGTCACAGCCATCGGATGTTCTTCTGCTTCTATTTTTTCAAGGAACACCTCTTTTTCCAGATAATCTGCTGCTTCCTTATCCACTTCACCTTCTACAAGCGTATCAACACCAATCACTTTTAATTCGATTGGAACTTCTTCTGTTTTACGCACTGCCGCCGGAAGGATCCAGTCATAATAAGACGTTGCACGTGCAAGTTTTGTAAAGTCCAGTGTTTCTTTCTGACTGTTTTCCTGTTCCAGCAGACAGGCTTCCAGCTTGTCTGCTGCATGTGGAACCGTTCCGGTAAGAATCAGCTTTTCCTTTGCACGTGTAAGTGCTACATAAAGCACACGAAGCTCCTCACCAAGATTTTCCAGACCGATTTCATTTTGAATAACTTTCTTTAATAGTGTCGGAGATTTGGTTCGCCGCTCCAGATCGATCGCATCGATTCCAAGCCCCAGATCCGGATGGATCACAACGCTTGCCGTGGTATCCTGAATGTTGAACCTCTTTCCCATTCCGGTCACGATTACAACCGGGAATTCCAGTCCTTTACTCTTATGAATACTCATCAGACGAACTGCATCCGTCTGCTCATCGTAAAGCCCGGCTTCCCCAAAGTCTACATTATATTTCTTGAGCTGATCAATATAACGGACAAAATGATACAGTCCCTTATAGCTGGTTGCCTCAAATGCCTTTGCCCTGGTGATCAGCATATCAAGATTCGCGCGCCTTCCTTTTCCTCCTGGCATTGCCGCGATATAATCCCGGTATCCTGTCTTTTTCATGATCTCCCACAGGAGATCATGGATTGCCGTGTACGGTATCCGCTCCCGGAAATAAAAAAGCCATCCAAATACATCGCGCACTTTTTTCAGAATGCCCGCCGGAAGATCTGTCTTTTTTTCCGGATCCGCTGTTTCCAGTACATTCTGATAAAATGGTACTTCTGTATTCAATTCTCTGATCTGTGCCAGTTCCTCATTTGTCATTCTTCCAAACGGAGATTTCAGCACCGCAACGAGTGGGATGTCCTGACGAAAATTGTCAAGTACACGCAGATAGTCCATCATCCATCCAATTTCCAGAGTTTCAAAATACCCATCTGCTGATTCAGCCAGAACCGGTATTCCCTCCTCCTGCAAAATTCGTGTAACAGTATCGGTCCATCCTGCAGGGCTTCTTGTCAGGATTACAATATCCTGATAGCGTACCGGTCGCAACATTCCCGTTTCTTTATCTACAATCTGCTGACTTTCCATCAGCTCTCCGATTCTTTGTGCGATCAGACGGACTTCCAGCTCTTTTGCCGTCTGGCTTCCGCTTCGCACAGAAAGCCCGGTATCCTCTTCCTCACTTTTTGTATCCAGAAGAAGGATTTCTGTCTCATTCTTTTCGGATTCCGGGTAAGAAGCTCCCACATAAAGTGCAGCATTCTCATCGTATGTGATCCTTCCAAGCTCTTCGGTCATGATCTGTCGGAAAATGAAGTTTACCGCATCCAGCACTTCTGCCCGGCTTCGGAAATTTTTGTGCAGATCGATTCGCCTGTTTCCTCCGTCCGTCAGACTGTAGGTATTGAATTTTTCCATGAAAAGCTCCGGCCTTGACAAGCGGAAACGGTAAATACTCTGCTTCACATCTCCTACCATGAAGAGATTATTTCCCCCTCTGCTGATCCGGGACACACTGGTCAGGATTGCCTCCTGGATCAGGTTACTGTCCTGGTATTCATCGATCATTACCTCCTCAAAGGTATTCTGATACTCCTTTGCCACCTCAGAAGGCACTCTTTTTCCGTTTTCTTTTCTTGTCAGAATCTGCAGGGCAAACTGTTCCATATCCCGGAAATCAATCAGATTTTTTTCTGCCTTCTTAGCTGCAAGTGCCCTCTGGTATTCTTTTACCAGACTGACCAGCTCATGCATGACCGGAATACAGATTTTCCGGTCTGCTTCCATCTCAGACGGCGACTGAAAAAAATAATTGTTTCGAATGTCATCGGTAAGTTTCTTCCATGTATCCCGATAAACTCTTACCTGCTCTCTTTTTATCGGATCTACTGCGTCATCTTTCTTTCTGGACAGAGTTTTCCATGCCGGCTTTTCTTTCAGTGCCTCATACATTTCTTCATAGCTCTTTGCCGCAAAAAGCTTTCTCAGTACTTTCTGATCTGCTTCCAGCATTTCTCCATACATATACGGTCCGTCCGGTTCCATGCAGATCTGATCCGCTTTTTCCATCAGCATCTGCATATCCGCAACTATTCTCCGGATATACTCCATCACCTTTTCAATATAGATGGCATTTTCCCCGCTCTCTTCGTACATCCTTGCACAGCCATCCAGCCACTCCTCCGGGTCCGGATAACTTCCGGCAAATTCATACAGTCTGCTGATGATTTCTTCCACCTGCAGATCTTCCTTTCCGGTTGCAAAAGTCTCCACAAAACGCAGGAAATCCTCGTTTCCTTCTTCATATTTTGCTTCCAGAAGCTCTTTCATCACGTCCTGCTTCAAAAGCTTTAATTCTCCTTCTTCCGCAATACGGAATCCCGGATCCAGATCGATCGTGTGAAAATACTCCCGGATCACAGACAGGCAGAAGCTGTGGATCGTTGTAATCTTTGCTGTATGGATCAGGGCAGACTGCCGCTTCAGATGTTCACTTGACGGATCCTCCTCCAGCTCCTTCTCAATCGCAGCACCGATTCTTTCTTTCATCTCAGCAGCCGCCGCCTCAGTGTAGGTCACGATCAGCATATGGTCGACATCCACCGGATTTGCATCCCTTGTCAGCCTCGCAATAATCCGCTCCACCAGAACAGCAGTTTTCCCGGAACCAGCGGCTGCTGACACCAGAATATTATGATCACGCAGGTCGATCACCTGCTGCTGTTCTTCGGTCCATTTTACTCCCATGTCTGCTTCTCCTCTTCCAGCTTCACCATAATTTTCTCCATTACAATTTCCTTCGGAAGCTTCTCCAGCTTCCGGTATTCATATCCTTCGATCTGCTCATCAAATCCGCAGATATCCCGGTATGGGCAATACGCACAGCCATTTTGCGTACCCATCTCATACGGCAGTGCCTCCGCCTTTCCGCGGTACATTGCTCCCTGCAGATCCGTCCGTCTTTTCTCTGCATAAGTCAGCACTGCATCAAACTCTTCCGGCAGGAGCATTTTGGATGCTTTGGAATAGCCGCTTTTCGTCTTTCCTGCCGGAATCACAAGCGAATTCCCCGAAAAATCCGCATCCAGTCTCTGAATCACTGCATCCTCCTGACGGATGATTCCATCCAACCGAAGCTCCTTTAAAATTGCCTCTTCCAGTTTTTCTTCATCCAGCTCTTTCCCGACGATCGGATCCTTCATCCGATAGTAGAAAATGCCTGCCGGCACGATCTTTTTACCCGGATGCTTTCTTTCCTCCAGCCGGACTGCTTCTTCCATATACACCACCAGCTGCATCTGCAGGCCATGATAAAAAGCTGCCATATCAAAACTCTTTGCCCCGGTTTTATAATCCAGGACCTTCACATAGACCTGATCTTCCGTCTCACAGGTATCGATCCGATCGATCTTTCCGCTTCCAAAACTCACCTCATAGCCCTCCGGTTTAAAGCTTCCCTTCCGAAGCTGCTTTGTCATCGCCCAGACCGTCCGGTTCATCATACGTTTCATACGTGGCACGATATACGCGTTCCGCGCACTGCTGTAGATTACGGTATTGCTGTAATCTACGATACTCTCATCCACACTTTCCGACGCAAACTGTTCCTGCTGCTCCTTTGTAACCTCAGTCCATTCCATACCTTCCCGTTCTACCCGGCGGGCATATTTTTCCAGTGCTTTATGGAAAATATTTCCAAAATCAAGAGCAGCAAATTCATATACCTCTCTCTCCTTAAGGCGAAGTCCATAGGTCAGAAAATGCGCACAGGCACAGGCCGCAAATTTCTCCAGTCTTGAAATGCTTGGTGCCCAGTCTCCATAAAGCTTCCGCGCGGTCTGCAAAGTCAGATCGTCCTCTGGCCTGCGGTATCTGCTGATCCTTGCCAGATCATGCACCTTTTCGCTCCAGTCCTCCTGCGCACAATACCAGCGGTACAGCTCCTGCCAGCTGCCTTCCTCCATCTTTTTCGGGTTCTGTAATCCTTCGATCAATGACCCGATCCCGGTCTGTGGAAGCATTTCTTTTGTCTCCATCCCATACTGATCCATATTAAATACAGGAAGCTTTGTATACATCCGCTTCAGATCCCCGATCAGATATGCCGCCCTCCTGCTCTTTCCATCGGCCGATACTTTACTGTAGGTCAGCATCAATTCTTCCGTCGGCTTTGTCATGTGCAGATACAGATAAAATTTCTGGATGTAACTTTTTTCTCTTGTTCCCGGTGCAAGCGCAATTCCTCTTTCTTCAAAACGCTCCCGGTCTCTGTCTGAAATCAGTCCACCTGCGGATGCATTTCCCGGAATCAAAGAATCATTGACTCCCAGAAGGATCAGCGCCCGGATATCTTTCAGTCTCGTTCGCTCAATATCTCCTGCCATCACTTCATCCAGACTTGGCGGAATTACACCGATCCTTGCCTCTTCCATTCCGGCATCCAGAAGCTCCCTGTACTCTTTGAGCGCAATCCGCTCATCTCCAAGAAGACTTACAAACTTGTCAAACAGCTCCATCACCACACGATAGATCTGTGCATATTCTTTTGCAAGTGCAAGCTCTCCTGCTTCTGTAAATTGATTCTCCAATACTTTTACCTGCTTCTGGATTTCTTCTTTTTCCAGAAATTCACAGATTGCAAGCGTCACATCCCGCACTGTCTTCTGACGCTGTTTTAAGACAAACACCAGATCTTCTGTTTTTTCCACAAAGCGTACCCGAAGATGATTCAGTACCTCCAAATCTTCCTCGGTCGTATCCTTCGCTCTGCGGATCCATTTTTCCTGCCATTTTTTGTAGCCACGGATGCCCAGAGCAAGTACATAATTTTCCAGAAGATCCAGTTCCTCACCGGTAAATCCGGTCAGATCCGTTCTTAAAAACCGGAACACACTTTCTGCCGAAAAATTCTGTTCTGCCATCGCAAGAAGACTCCGGATATACTCCACAAAAGAATTTAAAAGTACATTCCGCTTATAATCCATGAAAACCGGAATCTCATACTCCCGGAAGGTCTTCTCGATCTCATCCGCATAGAGATTCATGTCACTTGCGATCACCGCGATCTCCCGGTAACGATATTCTTTCTTACGAATTAAAAAACGTATTCTCTGGGCAGCGCATTCTACTTCCATCCTGGGATTTGTCGCTGCATAAATTCGCACATTTGACTGCTTTTCCCTGTAAGTCCTGCCACTGTAACGGAACAGTTCCTTCTCCAGAAATGCAAGTGCCGGTGCATTTCTAAAACGCCAGATCGGCTCCTGATACAGACAGACCGGCTCTTCGACCAGCACCTTTTCCTCCCCTGCAATCTTCACAAGAGATGTCACCATCTGCTTACTCAGCGCAAACAGCTGATACTTGTCTTTCATCACGTAAGGATCTTCCCTCTTATCCATCGTGACAGTAATCATCACCTTCTGACAATGATGCAGCATTTCCCCCAGCACCTTGTTCTGAAGCGGCGTAAATCCGGTAAACCCATCCAGCGCGATCACACTGTCCTTCAGCATTCTCGATTTGTCCATCACATTGCAGAGAATGTCCAGAATTTCTTCTTTTGTAATATATTTATCTGCAAGATATTCTTCAAATGCCTGATACATCACCTGGATATCCTTCAATTTCCAGGCAAGATACGAAGACTCATCTGCCTCCGTGATCATATCATCCATGCCATCCGGGGAAATGTTGTACTGCGTCAGCTCGGAAATAACGGATTTCACCTCACTGATGTAACCTGGCTTTTTGATATTTCCTTTTAAAACCTTTAGCGAATCTTCTTTTTTCCCCGCGAGTCGCCTGAGAATCAGATTCTTTCCTTCATCATCCAGAATCTCCCTGCTTCCATTCCCTGTTTCTTCCAGAACACGAAAAGCAAGACGTGCAAAACTCAGCACGTCTATGTTCATAATTCCATGTCTCGGATGCCGCAGGACCAGTTCCTTCTGCGTCTGCATCGTGAACTGTTCCGGCACCAGAATAATATAATTAGTATCAGGATGTTTCATTGATTCCCGAATGATATGTTCATATAGATAATGTGACTTGCCCGAACCCGGATTTCCAAAAATAAACTGTAAAGCCATCTGTTATACCCTCCCGTCAAGCTCTTTCGGCACGTATGCAGATACATGGATTCCATCTTCTTTGTATTCTTCCTCCAGCAGTTCTCCATACTTCCGGATGAGCTGGATTTTCCCGGATTCCTGATAGGAATAAACTCGTTCGATATAAATTTTCTGCTCCCGCAGGATCTCTTCTATTGCCTGAAGAAGCGCCTCCAGACCTTCTCCGGTCTTTGCAGACACCTGTACGATCCGGTCTGCCTTAAAGTCCCGTACCGTCAGGCTTTCCCCGATCCTGTCCATCTTGTTAAATGCCGTGACCACCGGTTTGTCCATTGCCTCCAGACGCTGCAGTGTCTCATACACCACATACATCTGCTCGTCCATCTGTGGATTGGATGCATCGACTACATGCAGGATCAGATCCGCATACTTCGCTTCTTCCAGCGTACTTTTAAATGCATCGATCAGATGATGAGGCAGCTTCCGGATAAAGCCTACCGTATCTGTCAGAAGAATCTCCTGTCCGCTTGGCAGCTTCCGGCTTCTTGTCGTCGGATCAAGAGTTGCAAAAAGCTGATCCTCCTGCAGCACACCGGCTCCGGTCAGTGTGTTGAGAAGCGTGGACTTTCCGGCATTGGTATAACCGACAATTGCCACAACAGGGATCCGGTTCTTCGTCCGCTGCTCACGTGTCAGTTCCCGGTGTCTCTTCACCTCCCTGAGTTCACGGTTCAGCTGTGCGATCCGGTTCTTGATGAGTCTCCGGTCCATCTCCAGCTTCTTTTCTCCCGGTCCTCTGGTTCCGATTCCGCCTCCCAGACGTGACATCGCCCTTCCTGCCCCGGTAAGCTGTGACTGCCGGTACTTAAGCTGTGCCAGTTCTACCTGGATCTTTCCTTCACTTGTAGAAGCCCGTCCTGCAAAAATATCCAGAATGACCATCGTCCGGTCCATCACCTTCACATCCAGAATATCCGTCAGATTGTTCATCTGTGCCGGAGACAGCTCATCATCACAGACGATCCCGGTTGCGTCAAGCTCCCACAAAAGCTCCCGGATCTCCTCAATCTTGCCTTTTCCGACATAAGTTCCCGGATGGACAAGCTCTCTTTTCTGGATTACCCGTCCGACCGCTTCCGCACCTGCCGTCTTCACCAGATCCTTTAACTCATCCAGAGAATCTTCCGTGTCATCGTTCTCCCTTGTACTGACACCGACCAGAATTACCCTTTCCTTTTCTTCTTTTATTTCATAAAGTGCCATATTATTCTCCCCTGCCAGATTTCTTTCCGTCCCGGATCAAATCTGCTCATCCAATCCGCTCTACTGCTGATCTCCTTCCGAAATCTGTGTATTTAAAAATTCCTGCTCTTTCAGCGCTTTTTTGTCATCTGGATTTGCTTTCAGATAACTGTCCAGCTTCTCTTTTGCAGACTGGTAATCCCCTGCTTTTTCATAGGCAACTACCAGATTATATGCCATTTCTTTTAGCAGCTCTTTTCCTGCGCCTGAAAGCTCCTGCCCATTTTCAAAATAATACACTGCCTTTTCCGGTTTATCCAGTTCCAGATCGCAGATTCCCAGAATATTATAAAGAGTTGCCGTCTCTTCCGTTCCATTCTTCAATGCTTTTTCCAACGCCTTCTCTGCCTTTTCATACTTTTTCTGTTCCCAGTAGCAGAGTCCGAGTCCGCGATAAGCCTCTCCCAGATTCTTCTTTTTGTCTACCGCATCCTGGAATTCCACCTCTGCATTTTTATAGTCTTTTTCTTCCAGATACTTCGTTCCTTTTTTTACAGAACCGGCGCATCCCGTTACTGTCATACAAAGCGCTACAAGGATCCCTATGATTACCTTTTTCTTTCTTCCTGCTGTCACTGTTATCGTTTCCTTCCTTCTATATTGATATATCATCTGTTATTCCAGAATATGCTCCATTCCCTGGTTCATGATGGTCTGGATATGATCATCAGCAAGGGAATAGAACACCGTTTTTCCTTCCCGTCTGTTCTTCACAAGCTTCATCTGCTTGAGCATCCGGAGCTGATGGGAAATCGCGGACTGCGTCATTCCAAGAACTTCCGCCAGATCACAAACACACATCTCAGACTGAAAAAGAACACATAAAATCCGGATCCGCGTGGTATCTGCAAATACCTTGAAAAAATCAGCAAGATCCTTCAAAACCTCTTCATCCGGTATATGCCCCTCTGCCTTATGTACAAGTTCTTCGTGTATACAAAATGTATCACAACATTCTACTTCTGTCTTTTTCATAGTTACCCCTTTCATATGAACAAGTATTCATATATCTATTATGCCAAATGATCTCTTTACGGTCAACTGTTTCCATTGATTCTGGCATGCAAAGGAAAAACAGACGTTACTGTTCACAGTACCTGTGACCAGCAACGCATCTCGCCATTTTAAATCGCCTTTGGCGATGGGCGAGATGCCATTCAAGATAAAAGTGCATCCTCCGTGCCAATCAGCGTAGTGATTGACACGGGAGTGAACAGAAACAAACAGACTGCAAATAAATCTTCACAGTCTGCCCGAAATCTCTATTTTTTATTCTTTACAGTTCATCAATCTGCCAGTCGATCGGCTCTACACCATGCGCCTCAAGGAATTTGTTGGTCTGGCTGAACGGTTTGCTTCCGAAAAATCCACGATACGCAGAAAGTGGACTCGGATGTGGTGCTTCCAGGATCAGATGGTTTGGATTGGTCAACATTCTCTTTTTCATCTGTGCAGGTCTTCCCCACAGGATAAATACGATCGGCCTGTCCTGGGTATTGAGTACACGGATTGCTGCATCTGTAAATTCTTCCCAGCCAATTCCACGATGTGAATTAGCCTGATGCGCTCTTACCGTAAGAACCGTGTTGAGAAGAAGTACTCCCTGCTTCGCCCATTTCACCAGATTGCCGTGGCTTGGGATTGTACATCCCAAATCATCATGCAGTTCCTGATAAATATTCACCAGTGACGGTGGAATATCAACCCCTGGTTTCACAGAAAAGCTTAAACCTTCTGCCTGTCCATCTCCATGATATGGATCCTGGCCAAGGATCACAACCTTGACATCCTTAAGCGGTGTCAGATGAAATGCATTAAAAATGTCATCTGCCGGAGGATATACCCGGTGTGTCCGGTATTCCTGATTCACTGTCTCAAATAGTTTCTTATAGTATGGCTTGGAAAATTCACCTTTCAGTGCATCCAGCCAGTCATTGTTAATTGCTGCCATATTCCCCACCTTTTCTCTACAGACGTACCGATACGCCTTTTTCTCTCAAATATTCTTTTACTTCTCTGATCTCCAGCTCTTTATAGTGGAACAAGGATGCCGCAAGCGCCGCGTCTGCCTTCCCCGCTTCACCGAGTACTTCGTAGAAATGCTCCAGATTACCTGCTCCTCCAGATGCGATTACTGGAATTGATACATTTTCCGCGATCATCCTTGTCAGCTCCAGATCGTATCCGGCCTTCGTGCCGTCACAGTCCATACTGGTCAAAAGAATCTCTCCTGCGCCAAGTGCTTCTACTTTTTTCGCCCACTCGACCGCATCAATCCCCATATCAATGCGTCCGCCATTTTTATAGATATTCCACCCACTGCCGTCTTCTCTTCTTTTCGCATCAATCGCGACAACCACGCACTGGCTTCCAAACTTCTCCGCTGCTTCCCGGATCAGTTCCGGTCGATTGATTGCAGAAGAATTGATAGAAATCTTGTCCGCACCTTCCCGAAGCAATGCCTTAAAATCGTCAACGGTCCGGATTCCACCACCTACCGTAAATGGAATAAACACACACTCAGCAACTTTACGCACCATGTCAACCACCGTGCTTCTGTCGTCCGAAGATGCCGTGATATCCAGAAATACCAGTTCATCCGCACCTGCCTTATCATAAGCCTTCGCAATCTCAACCGGATCTCCTGCATCTTTGAGATCCACAAAATTCACACCTTTTACAACCCGTCCATTCTTCACATCAAGACATGGGATAATTCTCTTTGTAAACACTGTCTGCCCTCCTACAATTCTACAAAATTTTTCAGTATCTGAAGTCCTGTATCACTGCTCTTTTCCGGATGGAACTGGCAGGCAAATACATTTCCCTGTTCAACCGAAGCATGAATATGTGTGCTGTACTCGGTTGTCGCTTTTACAATACTTTCATCTGTTGCTTTCAAATAGTAGGAATGAACAAAATATACATACGGCTCTTCAGGTAAATCTTTAAACAATCTGCCGTCATTCTGAAGCTTCAGAGAGTTCCATCCCATATGCGGGATCTTAAGTCCCGGACAGTCCGGAATTCTAAGGATCTCTCCTTTTAGAATACCAAGCCCCTCCACACCTGGCGTCTCGTCACTTCTTTCAAACAAAAGCTGAAGCCCAAGACAGATTCCAAGAAGCGGGATTTGTCTCTTTGCTACTTCGCGAAGCACTTCATCCAATCCATATTTTTTCAGATTGTACATGGCATCGCCAAATGCACCGACTCCCGGAAGGATCACTTTATCGGCAGAAAGTATCTCTTCTCTGTCCCTTGTGATAACCGCATCCTCACCAAGATATTTTAACGCTTTTTCTACACTTTTAATGTTTCCTGCATCATAATCAATAATCGCTATCATCCGCATATCCTCACGATTTTTATATTCTTGTAGTTATTCAAAAGAGCTTTTTCCGCTCATGTCACAATCTTCTTCCCTGTGTCAATCAGTAATAAGCTCTTTTATAATGTACCACGTTACAGTGCGAATTGCAAGATTCGCGTTTATTTCATGTCCAGTTCAAACCAGAACTCAACACCATTGGTATGATTGATCGCACCGTATCCTTTTCCAAAGGAGTCCATGATCGCCTTCACAATGGAAAGCCCGATACCATTTCCACCGTATTCTCTGGTCCTTGCCTTATCAACCTTATAGAATTTCTCCCAGATATGTGGCAGATCTTCCTCCGGAATCGGCGTTCCGGTATTGAATACGGTAATTTTTGCCATATCATTTTCCTGGGTGATCTTGATCTCGATCACCTTCTCACCATCGATATGGTTCAGTGCATTGTTGACATAGTTCCGGACAACCTGCTCAACCTTAAACTCATCTGCCCAGACATAAACAGGGTTCTTGTGGCGGAAAATCACCTGTGCTTCTTTCTGCTCGATCAGAATATCCAGACTCTGCAGGACACCCGAAATCAATGAAGTAATATCAAACCGTTCAAACTGTACATCATCCTCACCAAATTCCAGCTGGTTCAGGGCAAGTAGATTCTTCACCATCCGGTTCATCTTTCCTGCCTCGTCCATAATGACTTCACAGTAGAACTCCCGGCTCTCCGGATCATCATTGACTCCTTCTTTCAGACCTTCTGCATATCCCTGGATCAGGGCAATCGGCGTCTTCAGTTCATGGGAAACATTCCCCAGGAATTCGCTTCGCATATTTTCTCGTTTTTCTTTCTGCTCAATGTCTTTCTGCAATTTATAGTTGGCTTCTTTCAGATTGGAAATCGTCTGCTCAAGTCTTTCTGACATCCGGTTAAAGTTCTCTCCCAGTACACCGATTTCGTTGCTTCCGCCGCTGGTATATTTTGCATCAAAATCCAGATCGGCCATCTTCTGTGAAAGTGTTGCGAGCTCCATGATCGGCTCCGTGATCCTTTTTGAGAAATACCACGCAAGCAATACACTCACAAGAATCACACATCCGCCGACAACTCCGATAAATCTGTTAAAAATCATGACTGCCGAACGAATACTCTCCAGCGGGCTTCGCATGATAAAGATATCACCATTGTCAAAGTTTCCCCACATGGTCAGGTACTCTGTATTATTTTGCGGATCAACCGACTTGCAGATATCATAACTGTCCGTTTTTTCCAGAACCTCCTGATGATTCTTATCGTACAGATATCCGAAAAGCTGTACGACCATCATCTGTTTTTCTCTTACATTAGTATAAACCACATTGTATTCTGAATCGATGACTGCAATGGAAATATTATTTTTCTCTGTAAATCTTCCCAGGTCTTTTTCCGGTGTCTCAGAATCGATTGTCCCGTTCTCCACACCTTCCTGCACCATTGTATAGGCCTTTATAAATTCTGATTTCTTATTGGAAATATAATACTTCTCCAGAAAGCTTCCGTTGACGATCATAAATACAACGATCATAAACAGAATCAGACCTACAAAAACGGTCATCATCTGTCTTTTTATTGAATGTTTCATGACTGTACCTCGAATTTATACCCCATCCCCCAGATAGTCTTGATATAATCTCCTTTATCACCAAGTTTACTTCTCAGCTTCTTTACATGGGTATCAATAGTTCTGGCATCCCCGAAATAATCGTAATTCCATACATTATTAAGAATCTTCTCTCTCGATAAAGCAATCCCCTGATTCTCCACAAAATAAGTCAGAAGTTCAAACTCTTTGTAACTGAGTTCGATCGGCTTTCCATCGATCTTCACCATATGTGCTGCTTGATCAATCTCGATCCCGTCCGCATGAAGCAGATCATCCGAAGCAAGCGCATTGGTTCTGCGCAGAATCGCAGTAACTCTTGCAACCAGGATCTTCGGGCTGAACGGTTTGGAAATGTACTCATCCACACCGAGTTCAAATCCCTGAAGCTCGTCCCTCTCTTCACTTCTTGCGGTCAGCATAATGATCGGAACCTTGGATTCTTTACGGATCTCACGGCAGGTCTGCCAGCCATCCATATGCGGCATCATGACATCCAGGATGATCAGTGCAATATCTTTTTCCTCATAAAAAATGTCCATTGCTTCCATACCGTCTCCGGCTTCGAGTACAGCATATCCTTCTCTTTCCAGGAAATCGCGCACCAATTTGCGCATACGACTTTCATCATCTACTACAAGAATTTTCAGTTTATCCATAACTCTCACGGGCTCCTTTTATCACTTTATTTCTAATTATACACCAGAATAGCAGATAATTGTGTTCTTTATGTGAAAGAAGAACAACAGGATCGTAGTTTCGTATTTATTTTTATCCTAAAAAGCCAAGATGCTCTAACAAAATCTTCAGACCAAGCAGAATAAGGATGACCCCACCGACAATTTCGGCTTTGTTCTTATAGCGGGCTCCAAAGACGTTACCAATCTTTACTCCGGCAAAGGAAATGATGAAGGTCACGATTCCGATAAAACAGACCGCCGGAATAATACTTACCTTAAGAAATGCAAAGGTAATTCCTATAGCGAGTGCATCAATGCTGGTTGCTACTGCGAGAAGGAACATGGTCTTCACATCCAGGCTTGCATCGGCTTCCTCTTCGTCATTGTCCAATGCTTCGTGAATCATATTTCCACCAATCAGCGCAAGTAATACAAATGCGATCCAGTGATCTATAGAAGCAATGGCTTCCTGGAACTGCGCTCCTAAAATATAACCAATTGCCGGCATCAATGCCTGAAATCCGCCAAACCATAAGCCAACAATAGCCGCCTTTTTGAAAGTGCACTTCGGCATAGCAAGTCCTTTACAGACAGAAACTGCAAATGCATCCATGGACAGCCCTACTGCAATCAAAAACAATTCAATTAAACCCATAATTTTTCTCCTTTTTAAAGCTAATCATCTTATCCAATGTGAAAATAATTGTCTGCGGCAATGCTTTGCCTGCACTTGGCTCATCGTATATAATCGAGCAGGCTGACTCCTACTCGATTTGTATACTTTGTACACCATCTCGCTTAACAGCTTGATGATGTACATTCGCCAAATGCAGATACTTGTGCAAGCACAAATCTGCACTTGGCTCATCGTATGCACAAAAAAAGACTTATTCGTAGCATAAAATACTACGAATAAGTCTCATTATTTAAAGCTATGCCAGACAGCCATTGCTGTCAGTATGTTGACAAAGCTACGTCATCGCGCCAACTACTCCCTTATCGATAAAAATTATTATATCGGGCAGGTTCTTTTCTGTCAAGCCTGATTCTCTCCAAATTCAGATCAGACTCATTCTCCAAAATCAACTTTTGACTGCTACGCCATGATCGGCTTTAATGCTTCTGCGAATTTGTCTTTCTTTGCCTGTGCTTCTTCCAGATCTTTTCCAAGTGTTGTGTAATAGATCTTAATCTTCGGCTCTGTTCCTGAAGGACGAACAATAACAGTCTCGCCATCTTCCAGTTTGTAGATCAGTACATTCGCAGAAGGAAGTCCGGTTTCTTCCGGTTTGGTGTAATCTGTAACAGATGCAACCTTGATTCCGGCTACTTCTGTGAGCGGATTCTTACGAAGGTTTTCCATGATACTTGCCATCTTGTCCATTCCGCTAAGTCCCGGGAATTCAAAGCTGTCTACTTTGTTCAGATAACGTCCATACTGCGCGTAGATTTCTTCCAGTCTCTGCTTCAGTGAGCTTCCGATGCTTCTGTAGTAAGCTGCCATTTCGCAGATCAGCATAGATCCGATAACAGCATCTTTATCACGTACATACGGTCCTGCAAGGTATCCGTAGCTCTCTTCAAATCCGAAGATGAAACGGTCTACTTCTCCGGCTTCTTCAAGCTGTGCGATCTGGTCACCGATCCACTTGAATCCGGTAAGTACGCTTCTGAGTTCCACACCGTAATGCTCTGCAACTGCATCTGCAAGCGGAGTAGATACGATTGATTTTACAGCAACTGCTTTCTCAGGCATGGTTCCTTTTTCAATACGTCCTGCGCAGATGTAATCGAGAAGCAGAACACCGACTTCGTTACCACTTACCAGTTCGTAAGAACCATCCGGGCACTTCATTGCAATACCTACACGGTCTGCATCCGGGTCTGTTGCAAGCATCAGATCTGCATCTGTCTCTTTTGCAAGGTTAAGTCCAAGCTCCAGAGCTGCAAAAATTTCCGGGTTCGGATAACTGCAGGTCGTGAAGTATCCGTTTGGATATTCCTGTTCCGGAACGATTGTGATATCTGTGATTCCGATGTCTTTTAATACCTGTGTTACCGGAACAAGTCCTGAACCATTGAGCGGACTGTATACCAGCTTCAGTCCTGCTGTCTTGCAAAGTCCCGGTCTTACCTGACGTGATTCGATCGCTTCATAAAGCGCCTTCTTGCAGTCATCTCCTACGAAACGAATCAGCCCTTTTTCTACACCTTCTGCGAAGGATATGTATTTTGCACCTGTGAGGACATCTGTCTTCTGGATTTCAGCATATACGATTGCTGCTGCATCATCTGTCATCTGGCATCCGTCCGGTCCATATGCTTTATAACCATTGTATTTTGCCGGGTTGTGGGATGCAGTTACCATAACACCTGCATTGCAGTTATAATAACGTGTCGCAAATGAAAGTGCCGGTACCGGCATCAGCGCGTCATAGATTCTGACATTGATTCCGTTTGCTGCCAGAACACCTGCTGCTGTCTTTGCAAATACATCACTCTTCAAACGGCTGTCGTAGCTGATCGCTACAGTCTGTGTGCCACCCTGTGTCTTAACCCAGTTCGCCAGTCCCTGTGTTGCCTGACGTACTACATAAATATTCATACGATTCGTTCCTGCTCCGAGAACTCCACGAAGTCCGGCTGTTCCAAACTTCAGAGCTACAGCGAAACGATCTTTTATCTCTTCGTCATTTCCTTCAATTCTCGCTAATTCCGGACTCAGATCGGCATCTTCCAGATCTGCTTCCAGCCAACGTTTGTACTCTTCCTGATACATCTTGACCACTCCCTACTATAATTTGTTCTTATTTTTGTACATTTTGACAAAAATATACTTTAAATATACCATATCTTTGACTAACCCGCAATGATTTGGGTAAGAAAAGTCCGTTAAAACACTCTAAATTTCAGCGTAAGTATTTTCATAATTTGTTTCATTTTACAATCCTGATAAAGTTCTCATTACCAGATCCACATCTTTGTTTTCCAGCTCCTGAATAATATGAAGATATGTTTTCTGTGTTGTCGTCATACTTGCATGTCCTAACCGACGGGCAACACTGGCAATTGATACACCTGCAAACAGCAATAACGACGCATGTGTATGGCGAAGTCCATGAATTGAAATTTCAGAAATACCACATTTTTTGCAATGTCTGGTAAGTGCTTCATTTACAGTAGAATTATAAATTTTTGATTTTCCTGCAAAAATAGGTTTATCTTCAGGAAGTCTTTTTGTCAACTCCGAAAATTTAACTACGATTTGCCAGTCAATCTGAATTTTTCTTACCGAGGATTTATTTTTGGTAGGTAAAAATCCACCATTGCCTTTATAATCCCATGTTTTGTTTATCGATAATGTCTGTCTGGAAAAATCAAAATCCGCAGGTGTAATAGCAAGTGCCTCTGAAAAACGCATGCCAGTCTTTGCTACCAGAAGAATGAACCAGTCCCAGTTTGGTTCTTCTCCGATATCAAGATCATCAATCAGCGTATGAAGTTCAAACTGATTCAGATACTTTATCTTTTTTACTCTTGGTGTTTTTCCTTTAATGATTGCTTTTCTGGTTGGATCTCTTTCAATCATTCCTTCATCAACAGCATCCAGAATCGCACCTTTCAACTGATGATGGAAGTCTAAAGTCGTCTGCCTTTCATGATCTTTTGCATAATCATTCAAAAGTTTCTGATATGCCGTTCTTGTCAATTCTGAAACTTTCAACTCTGGTATCAATTTTTCTACCCATTTTTGCGTCATTAAATATTTCGCCATCGTTGCTTCCCGGATCGCACCTCTTTTATAGATTTCTATCCATTGAGCATAATATTCACAAAAAAGCAGATTGTTTGTATCACTTCGCATAAGTTCCCTCCATTTCTTGAAATTACTTACGCTGATGCAAACATCTATAAATTTCCAAACACCTATACAGTTATCAGCAATGGCTTAATTTCCTCTTCCAGAATCATCCTTAAATCTGCCATCATCTGTGAAAAATATTTAAACTTCGGAAGTGGCTTTTCCTGTCCCGCTTTATATTTTGTGTAATCAACCGTTGCTTTAATTGCACTTTCATTCGGGATCTCACCATTTCTATAATGCATTGCCGCATACATAACGTCATCTTTTGAAGCACACCATGTACTGCAAAAATCTGCGATAACCGTATTTATACAATTCCTTTTCATGTTCTCTACAATATTAAGGATTGACTTTCCTCTGTACTTTGTATCATCTTCTTCAATATCTCCAATCAGATCACACATGATTTCTGCTACCTTGCCATTACTCTTTCGCAGTTCTTCAACATACTGCAGAACTTCCGCAATTTTTCTTTGTTTCTCCTCCGACGATATTTCTTCTCCCTCTTCTACTGGCGTAACAATATTCTGAATCAAATTGATAATATATTCGTAATCAATCTTTGTATTACTGTACGCCATCAATTCATAGTCCTGATCAATTTCTTCACCTGATTCCTTTTCTGAGCCGCCACCGTCCGGAGTTTCTTCATGAATTTCTTCCATAACATTTTTATAATGACCTACATACTCATCATATTCTTCTTCCGTAAATCCATATTCTTCAAGCATGGTGTCATCATATTTGGTAAATGATTTCAGCTGTGCAAACAGACTGTCAAAAGACTGGAACATTTTTGCAAATACTTTCTTTTCCTTCATAGACATTTTCGGAATGTCTGAAGGATTTTCTGCACATACTTTTAAAGCTGCAAGCGCCTTACGAAATGCCGGTTCTATTTCTTCCCATTCTGCCAGAAGCGCTGTTCCTGTACTTCCTGCTGAATACAGCTTCACCGCATCATCCACACATTTCTTAAAAAGCTGTGGTGCCTGAAAAGTCACAATCTGTCCGTAGGTTTTGTTTTTATCGTAAATACGATTTGTCCTTGAAAATGCCTGAATCAAATCATGTGGTCCCATTGGTTGACGATCTATAAAAATAGTCGACATACATGGTGCATCGAATCCTGTCAAAAGACGATCAACCACAATAACCAGATCCAGTTGTTCATTTCTGCTCTTGAATTTGGCATCTTTTCTTGCCAGCCGTTTATTTAAATTGCTATTGTATCCCTGAATCTGTGAAATTTCAAACTTAGTGCCAAACATTCCATTGTAATCATCAAGAGACTGCTGCATTTTCTCCTGGTTTACATGTGATCCCTCTTCGTTTTCTGTTACCGAATAAGTAATTGCAAATTTAGGAAAATCCGGTAATACCTGTTTGATTTTCTCATCAATCACAAGTGAAGTGTCTCCATTTTTTACTTTTGTCAGCAAATCATAATATTTCTGTGCCATCTGAATAGAACTCGTAGTAAGGAGTCCTTCATAGGTTTGACCTTTTCCATTTTGAAAGCCAAGCTTGTGATAAGATTTATTCAAAATGATATCTAATACACTTAACATATGTGTTTCGTTATCATATGCACTACTATCTGTTTCATCTGCAATGTTTTTCGGACCATTATGTTCTACCTGGAATCCTAAGACAGCTTTGTCATGAATCGCATTCTGTATTGTATAACGGTGAAGACGTTCACCATATAATTCTTCGGTAGTTCTCGGCAAATCTCCCATCTGTGGATAAGGATTTTCAGCAAATCTCGGTGTGCCGGTAAATCCATACCATAAAGATTTGCCAAAAAATCGTTCCAGTTCTCTTTTTGTTTTTGGTGTAACTGCTCTATGGCACTCATCTACTACAAAAGCAATTTTCAAATTTTTAATTTTATTATATTCTGGCGTTCCTTCCTGAAGTCTCTTGCTTACAAGAATCTGCATCTTCTGAATCGTTGTAACAATCACCTGTCTGTCATCAGACCTGAGTTTTTTCTTAAGATCATTTACATTATCTGTCTCATCAACATCTACAAGGTCATTATTTGCATACGCCTGAAATGCCATTGTAGTCTGCGTATCCAGATCTTTTCTATCAATCAGGAAAATCGCTTTATCAATTGCCGGAATATCCATCAAAAGATTTCTTGTTGCTTTATAGGAAGTCAATGTCTTTCCAGAACCGGTTGTGTGCCATACATAACCGGATTTTCCCGTCTTCGATGCCTCTCGGATCGACTCAATTGCATGAATCTGATATGGGCGAAGCAAAATCAGACGTTTTGCATCCTCATCCAGCACTGTATATCTCGCAATCATTTCATGCGCTTCCGGAATCCGAAGAACACTTTTTGCAAAATCAAGATAATTTGCCACCTGATTATTGTCTTTATCCACCCAGCCACTCATAAACTTCGGATTTAACTCTGTATCACTGGCTGCTGCAAAATATCTGGTATCAGCACCATTACTTACAACGAACATCTGAACAGCCGAAAAAATTCCAGCAAATTTTCCTTCGCTGATGTATTTTTTAATTTGATTAAACGCTTCCATGTAAGAATGCTGCTTATTCTTCAATTCAATATGTATCATTGGAAGTCCATTAATCATCAGCGTTACATCAAAACGCCGGTCTCTTGTCAAACTGGTATTTTCATCATCTGTTTTTAACGCACTGTACTGATTGATTACTTCATAAACACTGCTGCCACCGGCAATATGTTCATGATTCATCACTACCAGGTGAAGTCTTTCCGTATCTCTTTGAACATGAACCTGCACTTTTCCATTCTCTCCAACCAGCCATTCACCTGCTTTATAAAATGAAGAAAACTGCAACTGGTTCTTTACCTGCTCAAATTCTGAGTCTGACAAAGGTTCCCCATTCAGCCTGTCTTTGTTATTCTGTTCAAGGATATATCTGAAATTCGCCCATAAATCTGCCTCTGTTTTCAAATCCTCCCTGTATGTCCACTGTGACTCACCGTAAATCAGCTGATCGATCAGTTTTTGTTCTATCATTGACTCCAACTCTGGCATGATTTTCTTCTCCTTTATGATTGTTATTGGAAATTATACTTTCTGGTTCTTCCTACTGAAATGCCTCTTTGCTACTTATCTGATACTTACGGGCAAATTCATTTACACATGCAATAGTAAAACCAATTTTTCTTTTCTGCTCACTCATCAAAACCACTTCCTTTCGGCATAAAACCAGGTCTATCTGTCACCTATTATTGTTCTAATCATAATATGACGACTTATTTTCTATATAAACATATTTTGTAACATAAATTTCTTAATGCTTTGCAATTCATCACACTTACGCTGGTGAAGAGTGATGATGGTATCAAGTCTTCTAAAATAGTCCGAAATTTGTCTTTGCTCATCCAATTTAGGAAAGATTACTTCACCTTTTAATGCGTTCTCAGCAGACACTTTCATGTCGTTTTTAGCACCTTTATTTACCAAAGGATGCATGTAGGAATTCATTCTTGCATCTTGTTCAAAATATACCTGAACAAATTCAGAATCCGTAATATCATTTGGATGATAAACAGCATATAAGGTCGATACAATGCCCGGTTTTCCTTTATTTGACTTGATAATTCCATACGGATTTGCTTTCAGCGGAGACTTCGTATAAACAACGTCATTAGTCTCCACTACGCCATAGTTTGTAACGGATGCACCTGCAAAAGAACGTCCCTGAAATTCAATCTGATTTACTATTCCGTAATCGCCTGATACAGAAAGAACATCCTCTTTATCGTACTTCTCATCTCTGTTTTTCTGTCCTGACACCGACAGGTAATCGGATAACTTACGCTGTTCCCAAGAATGCACTTTTTATAATTGTTCTCTTACCATCATCAACGCATATCCCAGTAAATTTTGTCCTCTCCATTTACTCCGATTAAATCTATTTTCATCCTTCATAGATAATCCGATTCCCCAAATCTGATCTTTAACAGCACACTCTACCAAAATCGCATTATCAGTTCCTATAAGTTTCTCTTTTAAATCATGATTTTGAGAAAATTTTGCAAGAAGTCCTTCATAAACAACAATCTGCCTTACTCCATTCCAAAAATTTTCATCATATCCTTTAACATCTCTTCCTAACTTCTTAATCTGTGCCACATCTTCTGTCTGCAAAATCTTATCTGCCATCTTTTTGTCTTGAAAACACTGTGCTTTCCGATACATCATAAATTGTTCCATAGAAGAAAAATCTATTCCATCTACACTAAACTGCACCGGATACCAATTACTCAAATATCCGTTTTCCTCATATGGATTATGAAAACACATAATTTGCATTATTCTTCACCTACTTTTTTTACTGCCAAATCAAGTTCCAGATCATGTAATCCATGGTACGCTTTCTCCAAAAATTCTATCGGTACTTTCTGAATCACTTCTGCACTTGGAATATTGTAATACCATTGGTAATAAGCATAAAACTCGCCAATCCAATCTGGCATAAAGCCTTTCATCCCTTCACCATTCTTTAGCGAATATTGTTCCGTTTTTAGAAAATATTCCCACAATTCTTTGCAATCCATAGTATTTACATAAGCCTGTGCTTCATCAATACTTTTTCTTGTGTTACTTTTCATGTAAGTCTTAATAAATTCTTCCGTATCTTTATCTGGAAACTTCTGTGCTACAAAGTCAAACAACTTTCCCTGTGTTTCCACGACATCACTTAAATAATCTTCTGCATATGCTCTCATCATCATCTCTCCCGTTCTAAAGCAATGTACTGAATACTTTCGTTACCTTGTTTGCATCAGAATCTACCAATTCCCGCATTTTTTGTCTTGCTGATATATCTCGCTGATTATATTTTTCTCTAAACTCTGTATAATCAACAGACAATAATCCTTCTTTTACTTCTTGCAATTTTGAATATGCTAATTCAGATTTAACACAATATTGAATTCCCAAACCTCCTAAAGATAAAAGTTCTTTCAAAATATCAATGTCAATATTATCTCTCACAAATTCTTTTGCAATATAAAAATATGACGCATTAGCTCTCCAACCTTTTATAACATCATATCCACTTGTATCAATTCCATATTTGTCAATAAATCTTTTAGATAACATTCGATAACGTTTGGAATCCGCTGCATCTCTATGCTTCATCAACTCTGCTATCCATGAAAGTACATCTTTTTCTTGAAAATTCAGAATTTTCAAATCATCCGTATCCAATTCATATTGATGAACCCAGCCATTCGTAACATTCGGTTTACAAACCGCCCATTCTTTTGCAAGATCTATATTTCCAGTTAAATAAAAGCCCATTCCATAATCATGCTTTTTTTCACCAAGTCCATATGTCGGCACTACAATTTTTTTAGAAGTTCCATGAAATAACGTTATTTTTTCCATTGTTTCACCTTTTTCTTTATACAAACATGTTCTGTAGCATATATTTTTTTATTTCTTTTAGTTCATTACACTTTCGTTGGTGAAGAGTGATGATGGTATCAAGTCTTCTAAAATAGTCCGAAATTTGTCTTTGCTCATCCAATTTAGGAAAGATTACTTCACCTTTTAATGCGTTCTCAGCAGACACTTTCATGTCGTTTTTAGCACCTTTATTTACCAAAGGATGCATGTAGGAATTCATTCTTGCATCTTGTTCAAAATATACCTGAACAAATTCAGAATCCGTAATATCATTTGGATGATAAACAGCATATAAGGTCGATACAATGCCCGGTTTTCCTTTATTTGACTTGATAATTCCATACGGATTTGCTTTCAGCGGAGACTTCGTATAAACAACGTCATTAGTCTCCACTACGCCATAGTTTGTAACGGATGCACCTGCAAAAGAACGTCCCTGAAATTCAATCTGATTTACTATTCCGTAATCGCCTGATACAGAAAGAACATCCTCTTTATCGTACTTCTCATCTCTGTTTTTCTGTCCTGACACCGACAGGTAATCGGATAACTTACGCTGTTCCCAATCTTCCGTAAATCCATTAAATCTAATCTCTGGAACTTTTTCACCATTTTGCGAAAACATTTTTTGCAACATATATTTTTTTAGCGTTTTTATTTCATCGCACTTACGCTGGTGAAGAGTGATGAGGTGGTCGAGGTTGGAAAAATATTTGCCAATTTTTATCTGTTCATCCAACCCTGGAATGGCAATTTCATATTCAAGTATCCTACCTGGAGATGAATGCCTAACAGTACTTCCAGAAGCTGTAACAACCATATAGTTGTGATACTCCGATGTGCAGAGTAATGAATACAAAAATGCTTTATCTCCTTCAAACCCTATAAGTTTTCCTAATCGCTGATTGTGAAGATACATTACTCCATTATCCGGTACAGTAGCTGGCTTTCCAAGGGTGTTAGCAGTTGGCGTTAAATCCGTCATTGTGACAAATAAATCGCCCGGATGAAAAATATAAGCATCTGGGATTTCTCCATCTATTTTATAATATTTTCCACCTTCTTCAATAAACCCTCCATCTACACTAACATTGCCTGGAGTAGCTACGATAATGTTTGTTTCATTATCTGAAAAAAACTGACTTTTAAATGCATATCCATTCTCTAATTTAAGCACTTCACCCAACTTACGCTGTTCCCAATCTTCACTATACCCTTCAAATCTAATTTTAGGTTTTCCCATCTCTACCCCTCCATTTTCCCGATCAAATCATTCAAAGATGCCATTATTGACGCATCATCTGATGTTAATTCTTTGAGCATTGAAAGGAATTCTCCCTGCACTTTTTCGATTTCTTCATCCGTTTTCTTCATTTCACCTAAAAGTGCCGGTAGATCAACCTCTTCTTCTTTCTCAAAATTATCAACATATCGTGGTATATTGAGGTTAAAGTCATTTTTTTCTATATCTTCAAAGTTGGCAAGGAATGCCTCTTTTTCTACAGTTTCTCTCTTACTGTACAGATTGATAATCTCTTCAATATGTTCATCTGTCATTTCATTTTGCTTTTTCCCTTTATTGAACTTCTTGGAAGCATCAATAAATAATACATCTCTGCCATCTCTATGCTTTTTCAATACAATGATGCAAGTCGGAATGGACGTGTTATAGAAAAGATTTGCAGGTAATCCTATTACCGCATAAATATTTCCTGAACGAAGCAGTTTTTCTCTGATTTTTCCTTCAGCTGCGCCGCGAAAAAGAACACCATGTGGTAAAACAATTGCCATAGTTCCATTACTTTTCAAATGATACAGTCCATGAAGCAGAAATGCATAATCTGCTTTCGACTTCGGTGCCAGTACACCATAATCACTGAATCTTTCATCTTGTAAAAATCCGGCAGCTGCACTCCATTTTGCTGAATACGGAGGATTCATAAGTACCATATTGAAATCTGTTTCTTCTCCTGTCGGCCAGTCTCCGTCAAGTGTATCTCCGTTATGAAGTTTCTGGTTTTCTGCTACAATTCCATGAAGGAACATATTCATTCTTGCCAGATTGTAAGTAGATGTATTCAATTCCTGTCCATAGTATTTAATATATTCTGAATGCTTTGCATATTTCTTTGCATTCAAAAGAAGCGAACCTGATCCCATACATGGATCATATACTGACAGACCTTGCTTTTCTTCCTGTCCCTTGATTGCAATTCTGGTTAAAATTTTTGATACTGCCTGTGGAGTATAGAATTCTCCTGCTTTTTTTCCTGTCTCCGATGCAAACCATCCAATCAAAGTTTCATATGCATTTCCAAGTATTTCTACATCCGAATTCAACAAGTCTGCATTATCAATTACTTTAATCAAACTTGCAATCGTATCACTCTGCTTTTGATCTCCCACCCCTAAACGATTGGAATACAAATCAATATCCGTAAACAAATCCACGAACAATTCATCACTTTGCTCAATATTATTAAATGCCTTCTGTAACTGCTCACGGCTAAAAGAATTATTTCTAGCTGCATCCGCAAAATAAGTGTAGGTAAGCTCCGGTTCAATCACATAATGGCATACACTTTTCATTTCCGTCTTTAACGCTTCTCCATCTTCTCCATTAAGAACTTTCACATATGCATCCAATGCCTCTTTCAAGCTCTCTGGTTTTCCATCACAAATCATATCATATACTTTTATCAGAAAAGAATCGGATAAGTACTTGTAGAAAACAATCCCCAGCAAATAATCTTTATACTCATTAGCATCCATTTTTGAACGCAAAACATCCGCCCCACTCCATAACACACTGTTTAAATCCCTGCTGTTCTCCATTTCAGCCATTTTATACTCCTCCGTCTTCTGTTATTTCGCCGCAATGGGCTACTTTCTAATCATAGTGAAAGTATACCATACCTTCAAAAAATATGGTACTCATTCATCCTCTGTATTCTGCATAGAAAAAGACTGAAAGATACCTCTCCACAATAGCTTTCAGTCTTCCATCTTATTCTTTTCCACAATTAAACAGCACCCATTTACATCTTCCAAACCAGCTCCACGCCAACTTTCATCACCCCGGCCAGCACCATCACCCAGATTGGATTCATCTTCACCTTCCTAAGCAAGATCACACATACCACAAATATTCCAACCATCAGCCAACTGGTATCAGATATCACCATTTTCCCGGAAACTCCCCAGAATGCTGTCTGCAAAATGGAAATTCCCGCCGATCCGATCAGTGCGACCACCGCCGGTCTGATCCCTCCAAGTATTCCCTGCAGCATGTCCATTTCCCGGTATTTTAAATACAATTTTGCAATGATCGTCACGATAATGCAAGATGGTGTGATATATCCTAGTGTAGCCACAACCGCTCCCGGCATTCCGGTCAGTTTCATCCCAACAAAGGTTGCTGCATTGATCGCAATCGGTCCCGGAGTCATCTGGGAAATGGTGATCAGATCCGTAAATTCCGTCATGCTGAGCCAGTGATGCACATTTACGACCTGCCCCTGGATCAGTGGAAGTGCCGCATATCCACCTCCAAAGCTGAACAAGCTGATCTGAAAAAAGCTTAAAAATAATTGTATATAGATCATACTCTTTTCCTCCGTCTGTTCCATATCGTCCGGATTACACCAAAAGCTCCACTTGCAATCACAATATAAATCACATTGATTCCCAATACACAGGCTGCTATAAAGGCTGCAATCATAACAATCGTTGCCACATTATCTTTCTTTTTTATAATTCCACATCCCATTTCATAAGTGACCGAGGCAATCACAGCTCCGACACCTGCCTGCATCCCTTCCAGCATCTGACTCATCAGATAATTATCCCGAAATGCATGATAAAAAGCAGAAATCAAAGAAATGATCACAAACGGTGGGATAATCGTTCCAATAATTGCAACCAGTGTTCCTGCAAGGCCGGCAAGCTTATACCCAACCACGATTGCCCCATTTACCGCAATCGGTCCCGGTGCTGACTGCGCGATTGCCACCAGATCCAGCATTTCATTTTCTTCAATCCAATGATAATCATCCACAAACTTTTTCTTCATCAGCGTGACGATCACATAACCGCCGCCAAATGTAAATGCACTTAGATATAATGTAGATAGAAAAAGTTTAACCAACACTTCTCTTTTATTCTTCATAATTTTTATCCTCCACCCATTAGTATATCTTTGCTTTATACAGATGTAAATTAAAATCCAGGTAAATTTCAAAACCTTTCCGAAACCTTTCCAATACAATTTTACCTCTTGACTTTTCCAACAATCTCATTTATCATATATAACATATCAATTTAGTAGGTTTGTAAAGGAGTGACACAGAATGAACATCTTATGCTTCGGCGACTCAAACACATATGGCTACAAACCGGACGGAACCGGCAGATTTGACACCGACACCCGATGGACCTGTCTGCTTCAGAAGAAGCTGGGTGCTGACCACCGTGTGATCGAAGAAGGTCTTTGTGGAAGAACCACTGTATTTCAGGATGATCTTCGTGAGGGACGCCGTGGACTTGATCTGATCGGTGTCACGCTGGAAATGCATAACCCTATCGATCTCCTTATCGTTATGCTCGGAACCAACGACTGCAAAACAAGATACAATGCGTCCGCAGGAACCATTGCCAAAGGATTGGCTCAAGTCATCCAAAAAGCCCGAAAAAACGTTTCCCAGCCTTTTAATCTCCTCGTCATTTCACCGATTCATCTGGATGAAGGTGTTGACGATCCTGGCTTTGATCCGGAATTTGATGAAAAATCCGTAGAAATTTCAAAAAAGCTTGCTGAAGAGTATCACAAAGTGGCACTTCTGCATCATGCAGCATTTCTGGATGCCTCTGCTTTCGCATCTCCGAGTACAACCGACCGCGAGCATCTGGATGCAGCCGGTCACGCTGCACTTGCTAATGCAATCTATGAAAAAGTTATCGATATGCAAAAAGAACTGGAAAAAGCGGTATAGATTTTTAACGTCTATACCGCTCTTCGTATTCGTATTCTTCATTAAATATAAATCCGCATGATATTGATCACAAATCCAATCGCCCCAAGTGTCATAAACACAAGCGCAGCTCCTGCTGCCTTTTTTCTTGTTTCAATCTTTTCCTGATCTTCGATGCTCATATTCTGGACCGGATATTTTCTTCTACCGATCAGATAAAGAATCAGTCCACTTGAATTATTTCCATTCATCGCCCAAAATCCCCAGAATTTCGGGTGCTTTAAGCCTCTTGCTTTTGCATCTGATACCGTCATCTGATAAATCTGCCATGCGGTGCAGATTGCTCCTACCAACGCAATTGCTCCGCTTGCTACTGCTGCTATTTGATTCCATCCCATAATAATCTGCCTCCTAAATCCGTTTGATAATCTGATAAAGCAATACCGATGAACTCATGATTACCACACAAAATACAATTACCAGATAATAGGTTCCTTCCGGCAACAGCATGTTCAGCGCAATCAACAGTATCATCAGTATAATATTTAAAAGAATTGCTCCAGTCAGTTTTTTGTTGCTTTTTACAACATTTGTACTCTCTTCCAGATGTTCTGCCATCTTCTGATCTCCTTTCAACAGTTCATCAAGACTTACGGAATATAGATCACTAAGTGCAATGACACTGATAATATCTGGATACGATTTTTCATTTTCCCAATTGGAAATAGTCTGGCGGGAAACATCGATTTTCTCTGCAGCCTTCTCCTGGGTAAGCCCGGCTTCTATCCGTGCATTTTTTAGTTTCTTTCCTATTTCCATAATTCCTGTTTCTTCCTTTCACGGACATCATTCCATATAGAACACCAAAAGTCTATCAAACATCTTTTACAAATGGCATTTTTGCCTGTCAAAATTCTTTTACACCGGCAAATATACCTGTATCTTACCATCCGGAGAGATTTGTATCAAGAAAACTATGGCACTTTCTCCTCGCATCTGTTAAAATAGGATTTCAGAAACGGAGGTTTTGAAATGCTAAAATCCTATGTCTGTTTTGACCTGGAAACAACCGGGCTTGACCCACTATATAATGAAATTATTGAAATCGGAGCACTGAAAGTCCGCGACGGAAAGGTTGCCGAACGTTTTATGGAATTCATTCATCCACAGGAAGAGATTTCCCCGATGATCACGAATCTCACCGGCATTACGAATGAAATGGTTGCAAATGCCAGACCTGCCGATACTGTGATCAGTGATTTTCTTGAATTCTGTGAAGACGATGTCCTGATCGGCCACAATGTAGGCTTTGATTACAGCTTCATGAAATCAGGTGCTTCCAATTTAGGACTTACTTTTGAAAAATTTGGAATCGACACATTTAAGATTGCCCAGCGCACCTTAAAATCACTTCCCTCCAAAAGTCTCTCCAGTCTGTGTGAATACTACCAGATTGAAAATAAAGCTGCGCACCGCGCCTACTATGATGCACTTGCCACAGCCAAGCTGTATCAGACACTGGCACACTATTTTGAAAATGAGGATCCTTCTCTTTTCAAGCCACAGCAGCTTACATACAAAATAAAAAAAGTGCAGCCTGCCACAGCAAAACAGGTTGCTCTTTTGCAGAGACTGTGCAGCCAGAAGAAAAAAGTACCGGAATGGAATCCGGATACGATCACGCGCAGTGAAGCATCTCGGCTGATTGATTCTTTGCTGAAATCCAAAGTAATTTAAAAGCATCGTCTGCAGATTCCCGTTATCTCAGAAACTAAAAAGATAGAGTCCGTCTTGAAAAATTTTTCTTCTCATAAACGTACTCTATCTTTTTTCTTATCCCAGATACGCGATTGCCTCTTCTCTTGTTCCGGAAACGCGTCTTGCATCCTATGGTATCAGAAATTTCCAACTTCCAAATTCTATTTATTTACCTTCCAGTTTTCCAAAAGTTTTAATTCTATTTTTGTGCCATTCGGCAGTGAGAACCAGTGGTCGTTGATTGCTTTTACCGGATAAGCCTTGATCTTTTCCATCGTTTCTTCCACGGAATCCACCGCGATTGAAATGTGGTCGTAGCCATTTTCTCCCTCTGTGTTAATTTCTTCCATTTCGCAGAGCTGGATTCCTTCTTCGTACCAGCATTTTCTTCCCGGTTTTTCACCGATCTCTCTCCACATATGCATTTCAAATACATCTTCAAAAAATTTCTGTGCATTCTCGTAAGATGCCGTTCTGATTGCTGCATGATCGATCTTTGCCATATTCTATATCCTCCTATTTTCGAAGTTTATGTTCTATTTTAGGATAATTCATTTTGTGAGAGCGTGCAAGAAAAACAATGACATGAGGAGATAGATAAAAGTTATTGACAAATACGGTTGTGACCCCCGTCTTCATACAACTGGCAATGTAAACATACCATTTTTTCCATGCAAAAAGAAGCCCTCACACAAGGACTCCTTCGTAAGTAGCGGGAACTGGATTTGAACCAGCGACACCGCGGGTATGAACCGCGTGCTCTAGCCAACTGAGCTATCCCGCCATATTTATATTCGCTGCTCTCTTGAACCAGCTTCCTAAGTTTACAATAAGATTCTACTTTCGTCAACAACTTTTTTTAAATTTTTCAATTTTTTCTACATTTGCAAAAATTTCATCTTTTATTTCGTCCCTCGCATCAGTAAATACCTATGTTCCAATAGATACTCAAAAGAAAAAGCGAGTCTGTGCGTGGAATCCGGTTTTACCTCGTAGATATATTTTCCCGAACTCCTGCACATTCTCGCTGAGTGTATTCACTCCTCTTCCTGATCAGGCGTTTAAAATATTCATGAATTCTTCTCCTGTAATCGTTTCTTTCTCATACAGATACCTTGCCAGATCGTCCAGTTTTTCTCTGTTCTCCATCAATATTCCAGCTGCTTTTTCATGTTCACTTCGAACAACTTCCACAACCTTTTCATCAATCTTTGTCTGCGTCTCTGTCGAACAGGTCAGGGAAGAATCTCCTCCCAGATACTGATTCGTCTGCACTTCCATTGCAACCATATCAAAATCACACGTCATTCCATATCTTGTGATCATAGCCCTTGCAAGCTTGGTTGCCTGTTCAATATCATTGGAAGCTCCCGTCGTGACTGAACCAAACACAATTTCTTCCGCTGCCCTTCCTCCTGTAAGAGTCGCAATTTTATTCAGGATTTCTTCTTTTGTCATCAGATAATGATTGCCTTCCTCGACCTGCATCGTATAGCCAAGAGCCCCCGACGTTCTGGGAACAATGGTAATCTTCTGTACCGGAGCTGAATTAGTCTGTTTTGCAGCCACAAGCGCATGCCCGATTTCATGATATGCCACAATCCGCTTTTCTTTATCTGTCAGGATCGCATTTTTCTTCTGATATCCGGCGATAACAACCTCAATACTCTCCTCCAGATCTTCCTGCGTTACAAATTTACGGTTGTCACGAACTGCACGAAGTGCTGCTTCATTTACAATATTAGCAAGTTCCGCTCCAGAAGCTCCGGAAGCCATACGTGCCACTTTATTATAATCTACATTATCACCAACTTTTATTTTCTTTGCATGAACCTTCAGGATATCTTCTCTTCCTTTCAGATCAGGAAGTTCTACCGGCACACGTCTGTCGAACCGTCCCGGTCTTAAAAGAGCCGGATCCAGGGATTCTGGACGGTTCGTTGCCGCAAGAATGATCACGCCCGTGTTGTCTTCGAATCCGTCCATCTCTGTCAGTAACTGATTCAATGTCTGCTCACGTTCATCATTTCCACCTATTTGTCCATCCCGCTTCTTACCGATTGCATCTATCTCATCAATAAACACAATACATGGTGCTTTTTCTTTTGCCTGTTGGAACAGATCACGCACCTTTGATGCACCCATACCAACGAACATCTCTACAAATTCAGAACCGGACATGGAGAAAAATGGAACATTTGCCTCACCGGCAACTGCTTTTGCAAGCATCGTCTTACCTGTTCCCGGAGGTCCTACAAGAAGAATTCCTTTCGGCATCGATGCTCCGATTTCTTTATATCTGGCCGGGTTATGAAGATATTCTACAATCTCGCTTAAATTCTCTTTCGCCTCATCTTCACCTGCAACATCACGGAAACGAATTCCCTCGGATGATTTCACATAAATCTTCGCACTGCTTTTTCCCATTCCGAAAGACATGGCGTTTTTCCCACCGGCCCGCTTCATCAATTTTCTGGACATGTATTCTCCCAATGCCACAAAAAACAAGATTGGAAGCACCCAGGATAAAATATTAACCAGGATCGGAGATGACTGATCAATTTCTTCTCCGTAAAAAGAAACATCCGCTTCATATAATCGTTTCGTCAGATCCGGATCATTGACCATCGCCGTTTTGTAAATGGTCTTCCCGTCTTTTCCTGTAAATAAGATCGTATTATCCTGTTGCTGCAATTCTACTTTTTTTATCTCCTTTTTCTCGGTCATAGAGATAAATGTTCCATAATCTACATCTTTGATCTGCTTTTCCTTTATGTAAGGCATCGCAATAATGTTAAATAATATCAGGATAATCAGCACAATCGTATAATAAAACATCAACGGTTTTTTCGGCCGTTTCACCTGTTCCATAATCATTCCTCCATTCTGTCAATATCAAATTCAATTTTCTTTTATATGGTAACAGTTTTTGTCTGATTATTCCAGTTTTATATTATGAAAATTGTATGAATTTCGTAAAATAAAAATATTAAAGTACAATCTTCCAATTATAATTCCTTTGGTTTCGGCCACTTCTGAGTACCGGCTTTTAAGAACTGTGATTTATCTATAAACTTCAGTCTCCTTTTCAAGAACCAGACAGATGCCAGGAAATAAAATGCAACTCCGCCTAGTATATTAATCCAATAACCCAGATACATACCCAGCAGCGTCATACCGATCAACACTGCTGCGATCAATGCAGGTACCGGATGGATTGGTGCAACATATCCACGCTCAATCGTTCCAAGGGGATACATTTTCCGGAACCGGAACATCATGATCACTGTCAGCACATATACCATCAACGCTGAAAATATAGAAAATGTAACAACCTGATCCAACATTCCTGTAAATGCAAATGCCATAGATATCGGCAGTAAAAATACAGTTGCCCGGTACGGTGTCTTATATTTCGGATGTGTCTTTGCAAATATCGGCGGGATCAGCCCATCTCTTGACATTGCAAACCAAGCTCTGCTTGCATCGTTAATGCAGCCATTTGCTGAAGCCAGACACGCCATGATCGTACCAACAAACAATGCAATGATAACATATAATTTTCCAGTTGCCAGTGCCGCGTCATACAACGGATATGCAGACTCACCAAGCTTTTCTGCCGGGACAAGACCTGAGCACACAAACCATGTTGTAGTAGCACCAATCAGCAGCACAGACAAACCTATCATAGTTCCCAGTGGCAGAGCTCTGCTGGTAGACCTGCATTCTTCTGCCGCCAGTGCTCCTCCTTCGATTCCTAGGAAAAACCAGACTGCAAACTGCATGGCTGCAATAATTCCAAGATAACCATATGGAAGTCCATCTGTCATTTTTTTCAAATTAATCAAAGTCATCTGTGGATCATAAAAGCTTGTTGAAAATAATAAAATAAATATCGTCACAAATGCAACTGCCGTAATCACAAAATTCAGGGTCAAGGTTGCATAGACACCACGGTAATTCATATATGTCAGCACAAGCAGACTTAATATGATAAATGGCAGCGCTTTCACATTCGGGTTCAATGATTCAAGTATCTGTCCGACGACCAGAACATCAGCTGCTTCCAGCATTGCATATTCCAGCACAAGCATCAGCCCTACGTTAAATGCAGCTAAAGGTCCAAGCATATATTTCGCCATTGTATACTGTCCGCCTGCCTCCGGCATGACAGAACCCATCTCCGTATTCATCATCACGATCATGACATAAAGCATGGCTACCGTCCAAAGTGCAATAACCGAACCAATCGATCCTCCTTTTGCGACCGTAAAATTCCATCCCATGAACTCTCCAACAAGTACAATTCCTACTCCAAGAGCCCAGATATGCATTGGTCCAAGAACTTTCGAAAGTCCCTGACTCTTTTCATTTGTCTTTTCTTTCTCCATAAGTATGCCTCTTAGTCTTTCTTTTCAAGCTTTTTCTCTTCTCTGTTCCTTTTTTCCACTTTTATCAGATCACTCAAGATCAAATAAAGAAATACTGCACATAATACCCATGCTGCAATATTTATAATTGTCCATATGCTCATACCTGTTCCTGCTCCTTTTCGCTATATTCCAGTTCAATAATTTTCTTTAAATCTTTTTTGCTTCTTTTCACAAGAAATGTTACATATGCTGCCAGCGCAACTACAACCGGCACCAGTGTAGATGCCTGGATCACATATGCTTTTCCTGCCTCCTTGACACCTGCAAGATTTTGAAAAAGCATCGTCACAAGCAAAACCACAAAGCATAGGATCATTACGAAAAACACATCTATCACTTGCATTATTTTTTCTTTTTTCGTCTCTTTTTTATTTTCCATCTTCTGCCACTCCTGCTACGCATCTTTCTTCTGCAATTTCAAATTTTCAAGATCCTCTTTATAAATCACATCTTTGTTTCTTTTTAAGTGTCTGTAAACTGCAAAAAGTCCGAGGGACAATGCACTTCCAGTCACCAACGCAATACAAATCATAATTGTTCTTGTAGTCGAATCTCCCGCTACCTGTAAAGCCTGTCGTAATATCGTACTTAAAATACACCACATAAATATTGCAAACCCTGCCAGAAGAATGCAATCCCTGTGGTAGACTTTCTGGATTTCCGCCTCAGACACTTCCATTTTTGAGCCCATTTTTTTCATCCTTTCTGTATAAAATTCCCCGCACGCTTTTCAATGTTATCACGATAACATTAGTCGTTTATATTATACTCTTTTTTGCATAAAATTCAATTACTTTTTTAATAAGTGGAAAATCTTTTGAACATAAAATACTGATTCTGCCGGAGACTTTTTGCATAACAGGAAATAAGATTCCTGTTATGCAAAAAAAGAAAGCCCCGTAAATCCGGGACTTTCCAAATATTTTAGTACTTTTTATACAATTCCCTGAGCTGTCATAGCATCTACAACTTTTTCAAATCCTGCAATGTTAGCTCCTGCTACGTAGTTACCTTCCATATCGTAACGTTTTGCAGCATCTACCATGTTGTGGCAGATATTTACCATGATGTTCTTCAGTTTTGCATCAACCTCCTCGAATGTCCAGCTAAGTCTCTCACTGTTCTGTGACATCTCAAGAGCAGATGTAGCAACACCACCGGCATTCGCAGCTTTTCCAGGTGCAAAGATTACACCGTTCTCCTGCAGATACTCAGTTGCCTCGTATGTAGTAGGCATGTTAGCACCCTCGCATACAGCTACACAACCGTTTGCTACTAACTGTTTTGCATCCTCTAAGTGAAGCTCGTTCTGTGTTGCACATGGAAGAGCCAGATCTACCTTTACAGACCATACGCCACGTCCCTCATGATACTCTGAGTTCGGACGATAGTTCTTGTACTCGGTCAGTCTTGCACGTTTTACTTCTTTAATTTCTTTCAGAGCTGCAACATCAATTCCTTCCGGATCATATACCCAGCCTGTAGAATCGCTGACTGTAACAACCTTAGCTCCAAGCTCCTGAGCCTTCTCTGTTGCGTAGATTGCAACATTACCGGAACCGGATACTGCAACTGTCATACCCTTGATATCTTTTCCGTTGAGTTTCAGAAGTTCCTCTGTCAGATACAGAAGTCCATAACCTGTGGCTTCTGTTCTTGCTAAAGATCCACCGTAACTTAATCCTTTACCTGTAAGTACACCTTCGTATACTCCGCGGATTCTCTTGTACTGACCAAACATATATCCAATCTCTCTTGCGCCTGTTCCGATATCTCCGGCCGGAACGTCAGTGTCAGCACCGATATATTTGCAAAGTTCTGTCATAAAGCTCTGGCAGAATGCCATAACTTCTCTGTCGGATTTTCCCTTAGGGTCGAAATCAGAACCACCTTTTCCTCCTCCGATTGGAAGACCTGTCAGTGAGTTCTTGAATACCTGCTCAAATCCAAGGAATTTGATGATTCCAAGGTTTACGGAAGGATGAAGGCGTAAGCCTCCTTTGTATGGTCCGATTGAACTGTTGAACTGTACACGGTAACCTGTATTTACCTGAACCTGTCCATTATCGTCTACCCATGGAACACGGAATTTGATCTGTCTCTCAGGCTCAACCAGTCTCTCAAGCAAAGCGTCTTTTCTGAATTTCTCCTCGTTTGCTTCGATTACCACTCTCAATGATTCCAATACTTCTTTTACTGCCTGGTGGAATTCTGGCTCAGCAGGGTTCTTTGCCACTACTTTTTCCAGTACTTCATCAACATATGACATACCTTTGTACCTCCTGAAAAAATGTTATTATGAAATTTAAAGCGCCATATTTCTTGATTTATTTGCATTCATCATTCAAAAAAGAAAGACGGCAAAACCGTTTTTCTCCTTCGACGCTTTTGTCCTTTAATATTGTAAAGTATTTTACTTTATAACACAAGATTTTTTTTGCAAAAAAATGTTATTTTTATATTTTGTGCAATTTTAATTTTCATTTCCTGCATAATTTTGTATTTTTGCCGAAATACAGAACAAGCGCCTGCAAAATTTGCAAGCGCCTGATTATTTTTATTTAAAATATTTCACTCCAGACTCAAAGATCTTCAGATCCTGTTCTCCGTAAATGTTCATTGCAACGGAACGTCCACGTCTTTCTGAATGGGCCATTTTACCAAATACTCTTCCATCCGGGCTGGTGATACCTTCGATTGCAAGATAGGAACCATTAATGTTCCATGTCTCATCCATAGATACATTTCCCTGTGGGTCGCAGTACTGAGTTGCAACCTGTCCATTTGCGATCAGCTTGTCAAGCCACTCTTTGCTTGCAACAAAACGTCCCTCTCCGTGAGATGCCGGGTTTGTGTAAACTCCGCCAAGCTTTGCTCCGGAAAGCCATGGAGACTTGTTGCTGACTACTTTCGTGTACACCATCTTAGAAATGTGGCGTCCAATTGTATTGTAAGTCAGTGTCGGAGAATCCTCTGTCTGTCCTGTAATTGTTCCATTTGGAACAAGTCCCAGTTTTACAAGAGCCTGGAATCCATTACAGATACCAAGTACCAGTCCGTCACGCTCCCCAAGAAGTTTCTCAACCGCCTCTTTCATCTTCGCATTCTGGAATGCAGTTGCAAAGAATTTTGCAGAACCATCCGGTTCATCACCAGCGCTGAATCCACCTGGGAACATGATCATCTGAGACTGCGCGATTGCTTTTTCAAATACATCGACAGAATCTACAATATCGGAAGCACTCATATTGCGGAATACTTTTACGATTGTTTTTGCTCCTGCTCTCTCAAAAGCTCTCTTACTGTCATACTCACAGTTTGTTCCAGGGAATACCGGAATAAATACAGTCGGCTGAGCGATCTTGTGTTCACAGATATGTACTTCTTTTGTATCAAAAAGACCTGTGTCGATTTTCTCGTCCTGTCCCTCTGCTTTGGAATTTGTAGCAAATACGCTCTCTAGTGTACTCTCCCATGCTTTTTGGGCATCTGCAAGGGCAATCTTTGTATCTTTGTATTCAAAATTCTGCTCTTCTGTCACTTCACCGATGACTGTGTAATCAATCGTCAGTCCATCCAGCTTGTCAGCCGGAACTTCAGCAATCAAATCTCCAAATGCAGGTGCGAACAAGTCTTTTGCCTCTACGCTCGCATCTAATGTTACACCCATGCGATTACCAAATGCCATCTTGCTGACAGCCGGAACGATTCCGTGTCTGTCAAGTGCATAAGCTGCCACAATCTTGCCGTCATGGATATCAGCAGTAAATTTACCATACTGGTCCATAACTTTTTCATAAACCGGAACATCATACTCGTCTGTCGGGATCTGAAGCCATACAAGCTTATCTCCTGCTTTCTTAAGCTCCGGTGTAATAATATCTTTTTCTGTTGCCACATCCACTGCAAAAGAAACCAGTGTCGGTGGTACATCAATATGCTCAAATGTTCCGGACATACTGTCTTTTCCACCGATAGAAGGAAGACCAAATCCAAGCTGTGCACTGTAAGCACCAAGAAGTGCTGCGAATGGCTGGCTCCATCTATGTGGATCCTCTGTCATACGGCGGAAGTACTCCTGGAATGTGAAACGGATCTTACTGTAATCTCCTCCTGCTGCCACAATTTTTGCTACAGACTCTGTCACTGCGTAAATAGCTCCGTGGTACGGACTCCATGTTGACAGATACGGATCGAATCCGAAACTCATCATTGTAACCGTATCGCAGTCTCCTGTCAGTACAGGAAGCTTTGCAACCATAGCCTGTGTCTCTGTCATCTGATACTGTCCGCCATGCGGCATAAATACAGAAGATGCTCCAATGGAACCGTCAAACATTTCCACAAGACCTTTCTGTGAGCACACATTCAGATCTTTTAATGTCTCCATCCACTTTTCTTTGACATCTGTCACTTCTTCTCTTACGAGGATACTGTCTTTGCGGCTTGGAATATCTACAGCTACTTTTGTCTCCTGATGAGCACCGTTAGTATCTAAAAATGCTCTGGATAAGTCTACGATCTTCTTACCTCTCCAGGATAATACAAGTCTTGGCTCCTCTGTTACGACAGCTACCTTTGTTGCCTCTAAGTTCTCTTCTGCTGCATATCCCATAAATTCATCTACATCCTTCGGGTCTACAACAACAGCCATACGCTCCTGAGACTCAGAAATTGCAATTTCTGTTCCATCAAGTCCTGCGTATTTCTTCGGTACTTTGTCCAAATCTACCTGAAGTCCGTCTGCAAGTTCTCCGATTGCAACAGAAACTCCTCCGGCTCCAAAGTCGTTACATTTCTTAATTAATTTGCTGACTTCCTCTCTGCGGAACAGTCTCTGGATCTTACGCTCTGTCGGCGGATTACCTTTCTGTACCTCTGCTCCACAAGTCTCGATAGACTCCTCTGTATGTACTTTAGAAGATCCGGTTGCTCCACCGCAGCCGTCACGTCCGGTACGTCCACCGAGCAGGATAATGATATCACCAGGATCTGAAGTCTCACGGATTACTGCACGTCTTGGTGCTGCTCCGAGAACAGCTCCGATTTCCATACGTTTTGCCACATAATTCGGGTGATAGATTTCCTTAACTGCACCAGTTGCAAGTCCGATCTGGTTACCATAAGAACTATATCCATGAGCCGCCTCACGAACCAGTTTCTTCTGAGGAAGCTTTCCTTTCATTGTATCTTTGATAGATACAGTCGGATCTGCTGCTCCGGTCACACGCATTGCCTGATATACATAAGTACGTCCTGATAATGGATCTCGGATTGCTCCGCCAAGACATGTAGCAGCTCCACCAAAAGGCTCAATCTCTGTCGGGTGGTTGTGTGTTTCATTTTTAAAGTTCACAAGCCACTCTTCTTCCACGCCATCTACCTTGATCGGTACAACAATACTGCAGGCATTGATCTCATCTGACTCTTCCTGATCCTGAAGCTTGCCTTCTTTTTTCAGCTTTCTCATAGCCATCAATGCAAGATCCATCAGACATACAAATTTGTCCTCACGCCCTTTAAAAATCTCGCTGTGATCGCGAAGGTACTGCTTGTAAGTATCTTCCATCGGTTTTCTATAATCTCCGTCTCCAAAGGAAACTTCTGTAAGTTCTGTTGAAAATGTTGTATGACGGCAATGGTCTGACCAGTAAGTATCCAGTACGCGGATCTCTGTCATGGAAGGATCGCGGTGCTCTTCCCCTTTGAAATGATTCTGGATATGCTGGAAGTCACGGAATGTCATTGCAAGTCCAAGAGAATCATATAATTTCTTAAGCTCTTCCTCTTCCATATCCTTAAATCCGTCAAATACAATAACATCAGCAGGCTCGTCAAATTTTGTCACTAGTGTCTCCGGCTTCTCCTCTGCTGCTTCTCTTGAGTCTACCGGGTTGATGCAGTGTTCCTTAATCTTCTGAAGTTCTTCTTCTGTAATAGCTCCATTCTTACCATGAATAATATAAGTCGTTGCAGTACGGATGACCGGCTGCTCGTCCTCTTTTACGAACTGGATACACTGAACAGCAGAATCTGCTCTCTGATCGAACTGACCCGGAAGAAATTCTACGGAAAACAGACTGTCTCCGGAACCAACAGGAGCCTCCTCGTTCCAAAGGACATCTACCGGTGGTTCAGCAAAGATACCATTGCATGCTCTTTCAAATGTCTCATCAGATACATTCTCCACATCATAACGATTCAGGATATGCACATACTCTACGTCTTTGATTCCAAGATAATTGCGAATCTCATGTGCAAGTGCCTTCTGCTGGACGTCATAGCTGCCCTTTTTCTCAACATACACTCTTCTTACATTACTCATTCGTCTTCCTCCATTGTGTTTATATTTTTATTTGGTAATAGTTCTGTTACTTTAAATCTTCATTATTTATTTCATTGTAACATACCCACCATTATTATTAAAATTAATATATTTAAATCCTTTTATAAGTTTTACTAATTTCTTTCTTTTTTCCATTTCCAGTTGTACACGACCGCTGCAACTCCCGGCACGGCAAGTAATACGATAAATATCACGCCGACCCGGATTACCATGTCCAAGAAAAATCCTTCTGGCAGCATGCGGATCATATAATCTGTCTCCGGGTCAAAGATCCAGAGATTATTTGTAAAAAACAATTTATGAAACAGTGTAAAACAGCTTGTAAAATCAATGCTCATGGCAACTCCCAGAATTGCCGCCAAAATAAGATAAACAAACAGCGCCTGCAAATATCCTAGCGGAACCAGTCTTCGGAAATCTGCTTTTTTTGCCCTAAGAACAATCATTAAAATAGTTGCAAGAATCACCGCATAATTTCGAAGCTTCAAACCTCCCAGAAACAAATTCCTCACATCTGCCAGGTGAAGCCTGTCCTGTTCATTGAAGAAATCCTGATGCTCACCGTCCACATCTGTGACAATTGACAGCTTTTCTTCCTTTCCAATCAGATAAGCCATCATATGTTCTGTCACTGCCATCACATTGTCAATCTTCATATTCAGATCGTCCGTGACCCGGTACTTTTCATATTCCTTTTTATAAAATCCGTAATGGCTGTCTCCATAAACTGCAAGCTGAAATCCAGTGATCAGCAATGCAAAGATTACCAGGAGCATCGTAAATGTAATGGTAACTCTGTACCAGATCTTCATGTTATCTTCCTTTTCTTTCCTAAACTACCTGCGCATTTTTGCGATCCAAGTTTTTATCTCTAGTATTATACCAAGATATCTCATATCTGTATAGAAAAATCACTTCAAAACAAATTCTGCCATTGCATTTTGCATTAATTTACCTTATAATCAAATTAGTATTTATTAGGGAGTCTTATTATGGATATTAATTACGAATTATATAAAGTGTTTTACCACGTAGCAACTACACTAAGTTTTTCGGAAGCTGCGAATAAATTATTTATCTCTCAGTCAGCCGTAAGCCAGTCTATCAAAGCGTTGGAAAAAAAATTAAATCAAAAGCTTTTTATCAGGAGTACCAAAAAGGTACGCCTGACACCGGAAGGCGAACTGCTTCTTCGTCATGTGGAACCAGCTATGAATCTGATTCACCGTGGGGAAATCCAGCTTTTAGAAGCTTCTGAAGGTGTAGGACAACTTCGCATCGGTGCCAGTGACACTATCTGCCGTTATTTTCTTGTTCCTTACCTGGAGCGTTTCCATAAGGAATTTCCGGGAGCTCACATCAAAGTAACGAATGCAACTTCTATCCACTGTGTAGAACTATTAGAAACTGGACAGGTTGACCTGATTGTTGTCAATTCTCCAAATCCATATCTCGGAAACTGTGAAACAAAACATATCCGCTCTTTCCAGGACGTGTTTGTTGCAAATCATTCTTTTGATAAGCTTGTCGGAAGATGCTTAAGCTACAAAGAACTTTTAGAACATCCGATTCTGATGCTGGATAAAAAAAGTACAACCAGCGAATTCCTGCATAATCTCTTTTTACAGCACCAGTTAGATCTCGTGCCGGAAATTGAGCTGAGCAGTAATGATCTTCTCATTGACCTTGCAAAAATCGGGCTCGGCATTGCATGTATACCCGATTACTGTATTACCGGAAAAGATCTGGAAAAATTATTTATTGTTGAGACAAAAGAAAAACTGCCGGTGAGAGAACTGGTCATTGCTTACAATGACCGCGTTCCCATCACCAAGGCAGCTACAGAATTTCTGAAATATTTTTAGCAGTTCCTTTTAAGGATCCCTGCACCATCTGAGGTTTTCCACCGCCACGGCCCTGGAAAGCCTCATTTAATTTTTTGCTGATCACTCTTACATCTTCAGAATGGCTTCCGATAACATAACGATATCCTTCTTCATCATTTCCTGCAAAAATTGCACAAATCTTTGCACCTCTCTCTAATAGAAGGTTCATTAGTTCTCTCGGTTCATTTCCACTAAGTTCACTGTCAAATACCTTTACCAGTTCCGGAGTAACGTCAATCTCCTTTGCCTGATAAGCCAGTAATTTTTGTTTGAGAGCAGATACCTGATTTTTCAAGTCAAGCTGCTCTTCTTTTAATTTTTCTACAGCTTCGGCAACTTCTGTATCCTTTGCACAGAGCAGTGCGGAAATCTTCTTCACGCTCTCCTCTTTCTGCTGATGATCTGCAAGTGCACGGCTTCCACTTAACATAGTGATGCGTTCGCCGCCTTTGTATGACACCATATCCACCAGTTTGATATTTCCAATCTCCCCAGTTCTATCTACGTGTGGTGCACAACATGCACAGATATCCACGCCCGGAATATTCACAATACGGACCTGTCCTTCAATTTCAATCTTACTTCTATAAGTCAGATCTTTCAACTCTTCCTTTGTCGGGTAAAGAATCTCTATATTCAAATTCTTGTAAACGATGCGATTCGCCTCTTCTTCGATTTCTTTCAACTGCTCCTTTGTAATCGGTCCGTCAAAATCCATCGTACAGTAATCAGCTCCAAGATGGAATCCTACATTGTTGTATCCGAATCTTCCATGTACAATTCCTGAAATGATATGCTCGCCGCTATGTTGCTGCATACTTTCGAATCTCTTTTCCCAGTCAATTTCGCCTTTAACGATCTCGCCCGGTGTCAGTGCGCCATCTGTGTAATGATAGATAATTCCATCCTTCTCCTGCGCGTCCAGCACATGAACCCCTCCAAGAATTCCTGTATCTGCATACTGTCCGCCGCCTTCCGGGAAAAATACTGTCTTATCCAAAACTACTTTGTATCCTTCTCCTTCCGGCTCACATGAAATTACCTGTGCCTCAAAATCTTTTCTATGACTACTTTCGTAGTACAACTTGTCTGTCATGTTACCTATAAATCCTTCCTGTAATATATACTACTCTTCATGATACCTTCAGATTGCTCCGTGCTATGCACTCCCACAATCCGACCACACTATTCGGATATCGCGCAACTCATTTCATTTTTTATATTTTTTTAATAGCAAGGATCGTTGCGCTTTTATCCTCATATTGTGGCAGGTCAACAAGTCATATGCTTCCGTATGTGCAAGCACAACGTCAGCAATGACTTTTCGACCTTGTTATCATTACATTCTCTCTGGTGCTTCGAATCCAAGAACATCAATGCAGGACTCCAATACTTTCTTTGTCAGTATAAGCAGTGCAATGTATCCCTGTTTCTTTGCTTCGTTTTCCTCTGCCAGAATTTTGGTTTCATGATAAAAATGATTGAATGCATTTGCAAGATCATAAATATACGCACAAATTTTATGTGGTGCAAGTTCTTCGTAAGCATTTTCCATCATCTCGTTATATTTTACCAGCGCAAGCATCAATGCTTTCTCGCTCTCGCCGGACTGCTGATTTACCTTAAGTCCTGTGACCGCTTTTCCTTCTTCCTGGTATTTGTTCAGGATAGATTTGATACGCACGATGGTGTACAGAATATACGGTCCTGTGTTTCCCTCAAAGGAAGTAAATCTGTCTACATCGAAGACATAATCTTTGGAAGCCTGATTGGACAGATCCCCGTACTTGATTGCAGCCATACCTACCGTTTTCGCAGTGTTCTTCGCTTCCTCTTCCTCTACAGTACGGTTGTCCGTGATCTTCTTGTACATTTCCTCCTGAATCTCAGTGATCAGATTCTCCAGACGCATAACACCACCTTCTCTTGTCTTAAATGGTTTGCCGTCTTTTCCATTCATGGTACCGAAACCTAAGAATTTCAGTTCTGTCTCAGAAGGAACGATTCCTGTCTTCTTTGCTGCACGGAATACCTGTACAAAATGTAACTCCTGACGCTTATCTACAACATAAATGACTTTGTCCGGATGGTAATCTTCCACTCGTTGAACCAGCGTTGCAAGGTCTGTCGTTCCATAGAGAGATGCTCCGTCTGACTTTTGGATCATGCATGGTGGAATTTCCTTTGTGTCTGACTCTTCCTGTACATCAATCACAAGAGCTCCGTCATCGACATGTGCAAATCCTTCTTTTTTCAGCCGCTCAATCATATCCGGAATGTAAGCCTGTGCATCAGACTCACCTTTCCACAGATCAAAGTCCACATTCAGGTTCGCATAGTTCTTCTTCAAATCATTTACAGATACATGCATAATGTGGTTCCAGATTGCTGTATAACCTTTATGTCCGTTCTGGAGTAAATATGTGGCATGCAATGCACGCTCTCTATACTCCTCATCCTCTTTTGCTTTTCCACTTGCTGTCGGATAGATCTCCTCCAACTCAGATATGGTAAATGGAGCCTCTG